>VMHT01213390.1_pt1 | contig 12584 bp, 8 predicted proteins | sample 4693611 | NCBI WGS metagenome assembly VMHT01 (sample SAMN12280063, study PRJNA550983) | marine metagenome | isolation source: seawater sampled from same location over 5 years 0.02-0.2 micron viral filtrate | place: USA: collected off the coast of southern California halfway between the port... ...
AGAAAGAGGTCACAATACGATTCAAGCTATCCAGGCTATGGAAAGTGGTGAATCCAAAGTTTTCATCGGCCTAGGCGGTAATTTCGCCCAGGCGACGCCAGATACGCCGCGTACTCACGCTGCGCTGTCACAATGCGACTTAACCGTTCATATCGCCACAAAATTAAATCGTTCTCACCTAACCACAGGTAAAGACGCGCTTATATTACCCTGCTTGGGACGTACTGAAATTGACATGCAGGCTAGCGGGCAACAAGGCGTGACTGTGGAAGATACGTTTTCTATGGTCCATATTTCTTATGGCCAACTTCCGCCAAGCTCGCCCGAACTTCGTTCTGAACCCGCTATTATTGCTGGTATCGCGAAGGCGACGTTAGGCAATACGCCGGTAGACTGGGACTTCTTAATAAGCGATTACGACAATATTCGTGAGCTCATTGCCGACACCATAGACGGTTTTAAAGACTTTAACACCAAACTCGCTCAACCAGGTGGTTTTCATTTAGGCAATGCAGCAGGTGAGAGACGCTGGTTAACACCATCGGGCAAAGCCGAGTTTGCTGCTAACGCCCTGCCTGATTCACTGTTAAATGCTGACCTCGTTGCGAAAGGTGAAGAGCCGGACCTCATTTTACAAACACTGCGCTCTCATGATCAGTACAACACAACTATTTATGGTATGGATGACCGCTACAGAAACGTGTTTGGCGCGCGGGACGTTCTGTTTGTCAATGAACGTGACATTAAGAAGCTGGGTTTTAACGATGGCGATAAAGTCGACATTACGTCAATGTGGAACGACGGCAAAACACGCCAAGTTAAACAGTTTATGTTGGTGGCTTACGACATCCCGCAAGGTCAAGCGGCAGCATATTACCCCGAAACCAATCCGTTAGTACCACTAGAAAGTTACGGTGATGGCACGTTCACACCAACATCGAAATTTATCGCGATCAAACTTTCGAAATCTGAATCAGATGGCCGAATAGCAGTCTCTGCGGTGTAAGCTTTTCGTTGCTTATCCGGTACTTATCAGTACAGGCCCTTTGTTTCTAACTGGCTCGCTGCGCACTACTTTTCTTGCGGTGCGTAAGCTCTCGGAGGGTCATACTTAGGTACATGGATCAGGGTGAGACCATAACGGCTTGCCCACTTTACTGATAAGGCTGTAGGAGCAGATAGCGTCACTACCAAAGGTAATTTAGCTCTTATCGCTTTTTGAACCAACTCTAAACTGCAGCGGCTTGTGAGCACAACAATACCTTCAGGTTGAAAGAGTTTTTTGGTGGTGATAGCACCAATTAATTTATCAAAAGCATTATGCCTTCCTATATCTTCTCGGCATGCCAGCACATTGCGCTTAGCATCAATGTAGAGCGCTCCATGCACCGCACCGCTCTGCTGAGCTAATGCTTGCGCATTAGATATAAGGCTTCGCAATCCTTTAAACCAGCTCACATCAGGCAAAGGCGATACATCAATAGACGTCAATTGAGGCAAAGCGTTGTCTAATGCCTCAACACCGCAGAGCCCACAGCCCGACGCCCCCGCCAATTGCCGTTTATTTTCCTTTAACTTCCAGAACGCCTGATTGGCAATTTCAACTTCCGCATTGATGTGTTCTTTGTGATGCGTCAATTCAATACCGTAAAGCTGGCGGGGATGTTCGATAATGTCGTTACTTAAACTGAAGCCCACAATGAAGTCTTCAATGTCGTTTGGGGTTATCAGCATTACGGCATAATTAATACCGTTATAACTAATGCTTAAAGCGACTTCTTCGGCAAGGGCAAACTTTTGAGTATAGGGTGTAGCATCTAAAACTAATGCGTGCAGTTCAGTGTTACTTTTCATGTGGCCATTCACCTGGAGTATTCACATTCAACCACTCTACGCCATCTTCATTGGACATATTTGCGAGACGCTTTTTGTTATCGCTTTCATCTTTACGCGCTGTTTTTTTGAGGTCGCCTTCTTTAAGAGAAACTGCATTGAGAATTTCTAAAAATCCTACCACTCGTCTTTTTTTTTGCTCAACTAGATAGTTGGCTAAGAGGGCTTTGGTCTTCTGCGTAACGGGTAAGTAGAAAGGCAAAAAGCGTTTTTCCACATAACATGCCTTTTCAGCCTCTCGCCCTCGCGAAACTAATATTCTCAAAAGCTCGGGCGTCATCTGCGGCATGTCAACGGGAAGAACAAGTAGTTCACAAGGATTGCCATTGTGATTATCAGATTGAGATAGTGCGTCTAAAACAGCATGTACTCCGCTAAGCGGACCTGCATCTTCAATTCTGTCATTCAAAAAGCCTGGCGCGTTGCGGCTAATTAACACTTTATCGCAACTCGCAGACTGTAAAAGTAACGAAGCATTATCGATGAGAGTACGGCCCTGATAACGCATAAGTGCTTTATCTTGCCCCATTCTACGCGATTGACCACCCGCAAGCACTAAACCGATGAGTGTCGTATTCACTTTACTCACTGCATATGCCTCCTTTATTGAAAATCTCCTCATATCCTTTTAAAAACTCAAAGCATTGCTTTGCAATGGGAGAGCTGGGTTCGCCTTTTCGCATGATGAGCCCTAAAGGCGAAATGGTTTTACCATCGTCAACAGTAACATAGGCGAGCCCTAAATCATCATTGGCCTTTGCGACGTTGGTTGGAAGGATCGTACAACACATCCCCTTTTTCACTGCTTGCAGTAAACAATGAACCGAGTCTGATTCAATAACAGGCTCATTGTTCACGCCCACATTAGCCATGTTTAACGTGATTGACTGCCTAAAGTGCATTGAAGGTGTTAATAACCCAAGTGGCAGTGATGAAAGAGACTGCCAGCTTAGGGTATCTTGCTCAAAGCAGTAATGATTGGGGTGATACAGCAACACCATTGGAGTAGCTTTAAACGGCAAAATATGGAAGTGTTGCGCGCTCATGCCTTCAAGGTAACAAAGACCCAGGTCAAGTTCGTTACGGTGTAGCGCGTTAACGATATACTCACTGCTATGTGTCTGTAAGGAAAACTGTAGTGCACTGTGCTGTTTTGAGAGGGTGTCAATAATGTCGATAGGATCGACACTCGCTAGAGGAACGGCACCGATCCGAAGTCGGCCAACTAAGGCGCCTTTGCACGATGCAGCTTCCGCTTGTAATCCGTCACACGCCGCTAAGATATTCCTTGCCCATGCCAAAATTCTTTCACCTTCCGGCGTAAAGCCTTGGAATCTGTGGTTGCGAGCCACCAACTGAATACCAAGCTCATCTTCTAAATTATGAAGGCGTGAAGAAAGCGTGGGTTGTGTAACATTGCACGACTTAGCCGCTTTACCGAAGTGCTGCGTCTCATCTAACGCGACCAGAAACCGGAGCTGACGAATATCCAAAGACCAATACCTTAATCATGATAGATAGCTTCTATCATGATTCTACCAATGGAACGCTTGACTTGTAAGTACATTAAACGCATGTTTTTAGAATAAGCCAAAAATCCCAAAAATATGTGCACATACTGATTGATAGAAGCTATCACTCAAGACTATTCGCCCAGCATAGATTTAGTATTTTGTTCTGCGCAAGCGCTTCAACGCTGCTAGACCGACATCGCCTGAAAAATTTGTAAACGACGTGTACTAGCGCCTGTTGACCTTTGATGGTGCCTTGTTACAACAAGCCCCATTGAAAATAGAAATAGCCATACCGTTGCGGCTTCACTTACTGCATGGGTAACCGTAGTCAAATAGCCAATATCAGCAAACGACGCTACAGTGGTATCACTTAACGTAATTGGATATGGCCCTAAATACCCTGTCATTAGATCTGATGAACCACCAGGCCAAGGTTCGTCCCAGTGACTGTTGGCAGTGCCGGCTCCTCCCCCCAGTTCTACAGGAATAAATGTGGCGTTTTCCACAAACTCGCGACGATAAATTTCCAAAGCGTACTCTCCGGTGTAACGCCCTGAACCGCTGGCGTAGTTAGATTGGCTGCCCGCAATAAAAAAGTCGGTCGTCCACAATGTTCCAAATCCAATAACATGGGCCATCTCGTGTACGATGACATCAAAAAGCGTACCGCGACTTTCTAAGCTAGCAAGGTCTGCCGTATCAAAACGCATGCGGCCTTTATTTGCATAAACAAAAGTGCTGTCTGGTAGCTGAGTGATACCCGTTGGGCCAGCACTACCCAATATGCCACCCACACCATCAAGTGCAACGCCACTCGCATCTATAACAATATTGTGATTAAACTCGCTTTGAACGCCTATTAAGTAAGACTCCCAATAAGCGATTGCATCATCAAAAACACTGGATTGTGAAGGTGTTAAACCACCAAGATCGTTAATAGAAATTTTGAATAGTCCTGCATTTGCTGAAAAAGACACACACAACGACACCACAACACTGAAGAACCACTTAATTGAGACACCCATGGCACCCCTCCAAAACTAAGAAAAAACGTTCGATGCAAATAAAATTAGTAACGTAGGCCTGTTCATCTTTGCTGTATTTCAAAGCTCAACAGGGTTAGGACTAAAAAAAACTATAGTAGAGAAAACCGTAAGTAGTTATGAGAAAGATTACTTGTTAACGGCAAAAGTAAAAATTACTAAAGATCAACGTGTTGAATTTTTTAACAGAGAATGCTTAACGGTAAGTCGTTCGCCATTGGCACAATGGCGTATTGGGAGGGGGCGAATTATTGAAATTTTTTTACGTCTACTTTCCCGCTTACCACGCTCTGTGATACAGAGCGCGGCTGCGAGAATCAATTAGAGGGCCTACCAGGTTAAATCATCTGGAATTTCATAATCGGCGTACCAATCATCTTCTTCTTCATCTTTACCATCGGCTCCGCTCTTATCTAAATCAGCACGGTAAATAACTGAAGCCTCGTCGCGCTGTGCAATTTTGTCAGCAACGGGGGCTGGTACTAGTTCATAAGCGTCATCTAACAATACAACAGCCAAACGACCTTTTGTCACTTGCTTGTGCATCTCTTCACTCACATACAGACGCTTTACTACGTTGTCGTGTGTAAAGTTAAGTAAGGTTTCGCCATTGCGCGGTTGTTTGTTTACCGTAATAAGCTGCCTTACCTGCGCAATAATTGAGCGCTTCTCTCGCTCCTGCTGTTGAAGCTGGTTTAGCTCGCGTGAGCGCGCTTTTTTCTCTTCAGCTGCTTGTTGAGCAGCAATAGTCGCTTCATCAACGACAGGTTGTTTTTGCTTATTCTTTTGCTTTTGTTTTTTGCGTTTATCTGCACGCGCTTGCTTTGCAGACGCTTTATCGGCCAAACCGGCTTTCAGTAGTTGGTCTTGTAAGGAGGCCATAATTACTCTCTGTTACTCTGTTTCTATTGATACGCTTTGCAGACGTTTACCGTCTTTTAACTACGTAACAAGCCCGAACAATGTCGGGCTTGTGAATTTCAATTAAAGGTCTATTTTTACCTTTTCCGATGTAAAGGCGTTACTTCTTCTTGGCTTTAGTCGCTGGCTTTTTAGCGGCTTGCTCCTGCCATTTGCCATTGTCGTACCACGCAGACCATCCTGTTGCTTTACCGTTGTCATTCTCGGACATCACGTATTGCTGTTTGGTCTTCCTGCTGTATCGAACTATTGCAGGGTTACCATCAGGGTCTGTTTGTGGCGCATCAGCAAGATAGTAGAATTTCGGCGAAATTCTATCCCTAAAGCGAGCAAGTTCTTCCACTTTCGGTGCACGAGTTTCACGCGACTTTGGAAAGTTATGCGCCGCTAAGAAAATTCCCGAAGCGCCATCACGTAGCATAAAGTGCGCGTCAGACTTTTCACATGGAAGCTCAGGTAAATCTACCGGATCTTCTTTTGGCGGCGCAGCTTCACCGTTTCTAAGTAGCTTACGAGTATTCTTACACTCTTCGTTGGTGCAGCCGAAGTATTTACCAAATCGACCGTTTTTAAGCTCCATATCGCTGCCACATTTATCACACTCAATAATGGGGCCGTCATAGCCTTTTATCTTGAATGTGCCTGTTTCAACTAAGGTGCCATCACATGTTGGCGTGTTACCACACACATGAAGTTTACGGGTTTCGTCAACCAAGTAACTGTCCATCGCCGTGCCGCACTTAGGACAACGCTTTTTAGAACGAAGCGCTTCTGTTTCGAGCTCTTCTTCATCGTCCACTTTCACGACTTCGTCACCAGGCGTTAAATTCATGGTGTTTGTGCAGCGCTCTTTCGGCGGTAAATTGTAGCCTGAACAGCCCAAGAATACGCCAGTTGACGCGGTTCTCACGTTCATTTCACGGCCGCATTTATCGCACTCAACACCTGCAGGCACTGCCTGATTCAAGCGCATACCGCCCTCTTCAGGGTCTTTCTCAGCGTTTAACAGTTTTCCGTAGAAGCCGCTGTAAAAGTCGTTGAGCACGTCCTTCCAATCTTTCTTGCCTTCAGCAATATCATCAAGATGCTGCTCCATGTTGGCAGTAAAGTCATAGCTCATTAAATCGTCAAAGTTTTCCATCAGACGATCGTTTACTATTTCGCCCATTTTCTCGGCATAAAAACGCTTGTTCTCTAAGCGCACATAGCCGCGATCTTGAATCGTCGAAATAATACTGGCGTAGGTCGATGGACGACCAATACCGCGTTTTTCAAGCTCTTTTACCAACGAAGCTTCATTAAATCGCGCTACAGGCTTGGTGAAGTGCTGTTTAGGATCAAGCGCTTTTAAGTCAAGCACATCGCCTTTTTGTACATCAGGCAACATGAGCTCTTCTTCGCCTTTTTTGCGAAGCTGAGGTTGAACGCGAGTCCAACCATCGAACTTAAGTACGCGGCCTTTCGCCGTCAGCTCGTAATCACCCGCCGCCACTTTAATAGTGGTTGCATCGTACTTAGCTGGAGTCATTTGACAGGCCACAAACTGGCGCCAAATAAGCTCATAAAGACGCTGTGCATCGCGTTCCATATCGCCTAAACTTGCAGCACTTATGCTCACGTTTGAAGGACGGATCGCTTCGTGCGCCTCTTGCGCACCTTCTTTACTGCCGTAGCGATTTGGCGAATCAGGCAGGTACTTGTCACCAAAATTATCTGAAATGTACGCACGAGCACTGTCCAACGCCTCTTGGCTTAAATTGGTTGAATCCGTACGCATATAGGTGATGTAGCCCGCCTCATAAAGGCGCTGTGCCATCATCATGGTTTTCTTAACACCAAAGCCCAATCGAGTACTTGCCGCTTGTTGTAGCGTTGAGGTAATAAATGGTGCAGAAGGACGACTTTGCGTAGGCTTTGACTCGCGGCTTTCGACCGTGTAGTTAGCCCCTTCTAAGTCAGCAAGCGCTTTATCAGTTTCGGCCTTGTTTTTAGGCTTGAACGCATTGCCCTGGTGCTTTGCTACCAGCATGCGCAGTGCCGCTTTTTGCTGGCTAGTTAAATCTGCGTGTACGTCCCAAAACTCTTCAGGTACAAACGCTTTAATTTCTCGTTCACGCTCTACAACAAGCCTAACCGCTACCGATTGAACTCGCCCTGCTGAGAGGCCTCGCGCAATTTTTTTCCACAGAAGTGGCGATACCATGAAGCCTACAACACGGTCTAGGAATCGACGAGCCTGCTGGGCGTTGACGCGAGAAATGTTTAGTTCGCCCGGATCTGAGAACGCATCTTGAATCGCGTTTTTAGTAATTTCGTTAAACACCACTCGCTGGTAAGTTTTGTCTTTTTTACCTAGCAGCTCTTGTAAATGCCATGCAATCGCTTCCCCTTCGCGGTCCAAATCGGTCGCGAGATAGATAGTGTCAGCATCTTTAGCAAGCTTTTTAAGTTCGTTAACGACTTTCTCTTTACCCTGTAGCACTTGATAGTGGGCTTTCCAGTCTTTCTCTGGATCCACACCCATTCTGTCTACAAGCTTCAAATATTCGTGACGGCGAAGATATTCTTGACGCTCTTCTTCGCTTAAAGTTTTGAGTTCTTTAGCCGGTTTTTTAGGCTCTACTTTGCCTAAAGCCTTCGTCGGAAGATCTCGCACGTGGCCAACCGAACTTTTTACGATAAAATTTTTACCGAGATATTTATTTATCGTTTTCGCTTTGGCTGGTGACTCGACTATGACCAGTGATTTTGCCATATAATTGAACTAAACCTATTGATTTTTAATGACTATTTACGTCAAATTCTGAAAATTGGAGCAACCTTGCACTGTATATAGGGTACTCGCTCTTTTTTAACATATATCTACAAAGTGAATGGAAAACAAGATCTTCTTCATACTTATTCTTTCCTTTGCTTTAAACACGCGCAAAAACTGTACAATAAATAAACAGCGCGATTGGCATTGGCCTTAAAAGCCGTATAATGCCAGCCATTCCAATCTAGCCTGACAACATGTTCAGGTGTGAAGAAGTGCATCGTTTGTCCCTGTAAAAGAACGAAAGCGTTGCCGCTGCTATTAAAATAATCGCAGTGCGTATGGAAAAGTAACATATAGGGTCGAGCGCCAAAACTCCAAGAATGAGGGAAAGTATGAAGCAGTTTGAAGTTAACTTTGATGGTCTTGTAGGACCTACCCATAACTATGCCGGTTTGTCGTTTGGCAATGTCGCTTCCCTGAACAACGCAAACGCAAAGAGCAGTCCAAAACAAGCTGCAAAGCAAGGCTTAGCCAAAGCAAAGGCGTTGGCCGATATGGGAATGGTTCAAGGTGTGTTGGCCCCACAAGAGCGTCCTGACATCGCCGCACTGCGCCGATTAGGTTTCACAGGCTCTGATGCTCGCGTGCTAGAAAGCGCTGCAAAGCAATCTCGCGAGATTTTCCTTGCTTGTTGTTCTGCCAGTAGCATGTGGACTGCAAATGCCGCCACTGTGTCTCCTAGTGCCGATACTGCCGATGGTCGCGTTCACTTTACCCCTGCAAACTTAACCAACAAGTTCCATCGTTCACTAGAGCCTCAGGTTACAGGCAATATCCTGCGTGGTACATTTGCCAATGAAAAGCACTTTGCTCATCACCAGCACCTGCCAGATAACGAGCATTTTGGTGACGAAGGTGCAGCTAACCACACGCGACTTTGCAGCAACTATGGTCAGGCAGGCGTAGAGTTGTTTGTTTATGGTCGTCATGCATTTGATACCAGCAAACCAGCACCGAAAAAATATCCGGCTCGCCAAACGCTAGAAGCATGCCAAGCAGTAGCTCGCTTACACGGTCTAGACGACGATGGCGTAGTTTACATGCAGCAAAACCCAGACGTTATCGACCAGGGCGTATTCCACAACGATGTGATCGCTGTTGGTAACCAAAATGTGTTGTTTTTCCACGAGCAAGCGTTTTATCAAAAAGACGCTGGATTTAAAGAGCTTCAAGCTAAATTTGGTAGCGAACCGCTTCACTTTATCGAAGTGCCGACTGCTGAAGTCTCTGTACAAGACGCAGTAAAAACCTACTTGTTCAATACGCAAATTATAACGCTTCCAGGTGGTGATATGACCATCATCGCGCCAACTGAGTGTGAGGAAAATGAAGCCGTTAAGCGCTATTTAGACAAGCTGGTAACTCTGGGCACGCCTATTAAGTCGGTTAATTATTTTGATGTTAAACAAAGCATGCGTAATGGCGGTGGTCCGGCATGTTTGCGTTTGCGCGTTGCGATGAATGACCAAGAACTTGCCGCAGTTAATCAAAATACGTTAATCAACGATACACAGTTCGCTCGCCTAAACGCTTGGGTCGACAAGCACTATCGCGATGAATTAGGTGAAGATGACTTGCGCGATCCGCAGCTTCTCATTGAATCTCGTACTGCGCTTGATGAGCTTACACAAATCCTTAAAATTGGTTCGGTTTACCCATTCCAACAGGCGTAACAATCTTTATTTACGCACCTATTCTGCTTTAAAGCTACCATCAAAACAAAAAGCCCGACGCTTGCGTCGGGCTTTCTTTCAAGGAATCAGCTGATACTACTTAATAACTTGTGCAGCTTAATCAAAGTCGGTACAGCTGTTTGACATCCCAAATGGGTTCGCCGGAAGCCCTGCACCTTCATTAGTCAGGTCTTCAGAACTAACTCCTAGCCTGTAAAAGTGGTCAGCGCTCGACTCACTACCATTAGACTGCCCGAATATTGTAATGACGGTATCGTACCAGTAGCCATAGCTTGCTGGGTAACGATAGATTAATTCAGCTTGCCCGTTTATGTCGGTCACGCCATTACCCCCGACTGAGATAGTCCCCACAATACCAGGCGTTAAGAATGTGTCACCATTTGTATCTTCTCCGGCGTCTAATATACCATTGCTATTTGCATCTTCATTTTGGCAAACCGCTGTTACGATTGGCTCCCAAATAGAACGGTCTTCGTTCCAGTTCCATCGTCCTTTTAGATAAATTCCTCTGTTGTCCGGTTCAGTTCGCTTAACTGGGGTAGCAGAAGCTGTTAACGACACTCCACTAACGGGTCTCCCAGCTGAGTCAGAAACAAAGACAGCAAAGCGCTTAAGGTACGTTTCTGTGTCTGGCTCTTCAAGTGTGTTTCCTGTACCAATAGAAATATCAAACGGTCTACTTCCTACCGTCATATTTACGGTATCACGAATTGAAGGGTTGCTCGCGACTTCTGCTGAAATAATCACAGCATCTTCGCTTGACGTAGACCCTGACGTGAAAACAGTAGAAGCTACGCCATTACTGTCTGTTCGAGACTGAGAAGGTGAGATAAACCCTGTAGATGTATCGTTAACATTGAAATTGATAACTTGATCTTTAACCAAGTTTCCACTCGGATCTCTTACGATTGCGGTTATAGTACTCGTTTGACCGTCTGGCCCTATTATATCTGGCGTTGCATCAGCGATGATCGTTGCTGGTACAACCGCGATAAACGCAACTTCTTCTACCGCACTAACCGAAGAACCATCGCTACTGTCGAGGCCAGTTGCGGTAAGCGAGGCAATTCCTGCATTATCAGCCTGAATAGAAACTTGGGCAACGCCGTTTGAATCTGTCGTACTTGTGCTTCCATTTACAAACTCACCGCGAGAAATACTAAATGTAACTTCTTGCCCCACGACTGGCAGGTTATCCTTGAGCCATTGGACAGAAACCAAGGTTGGCGTGTTTAATGGTATTTCAGACTGTGGAATATTGTCGAAGTCAAATTCATCTTGTTGAACTTGGATAGTAACTACAGTGAGCGCACCTAGAGCGCGCACATTGAATGAGTCGGTACCTGATTGGACGGCTGTATATGTAACGCTTACTTGGCCATTTGCGCCTGTGGTAACTGCCGTATTGTCAAATGTTCCCGTGCCGGGCTCGATGATTATAGACTCATTTCCCAATGGGTTGCCGTCAGAATCTTGCACTCTCAATGTAAATTCGGCTGTACTGTTTAGAATAACAGATGAAGGTCCGTTAGCAGTGACTTCTGTCCCGCTGATTTCAATCAAAATTTTCTCAGCCGGCAGGCTCCCAGCTTGGGCAAAAACCTCAGCAGGCCTGTTCATCGCATTATTTCGTGTTGACACAAATGCTCTAGCAGTACCATCTTCCGCGGTAACAGGTTGACTTAATTGAATTTGTAAACCGTCTTCATTCTCAGCGAAAAAAGATACATCGACGCCTTCCATCAACACACTTTGCGCATTTTTCACCAAAGCAATAAGCTCAATTTGGTCGTTACCACTCGATGGCAATAAAATACTACTTGCGAACAGGTCTAGTGAAGCAGGCTCTTCACTTACCGTTGTACTGCCTTCAGAGCTGAATGTAGTTGAATCCGCTTCACCCGTTGGCAAAGTAGCCGTTACTTCACCATCCCCTGATGCGCTTCCCACCGACATACCGATCGACGCTACGCCTTCTGCATTAGTCAGTGCAGTGGCTGTATCGTTAGAAAACGTCGCTAAATCATCATTGCTCAATGAGAAAGTTAGGAGCAAATCGGCTTGAGGCTCCCCTTCAGAATTGGTCACGGTTGCCAGTGCAACCAATGCGTTGCTAGAAGATAAGCTGTTGTCTGCTTCCCCATCTGCATTTTGTAGGGCTAGCGATACACTTATTGTGGTTGGGTCGGTGCTTGTCACCGCTGTGGCTGAAAACGTGGTAGTTCCCGTTTCACCGCTACCGAGCGCAGCGGTAATTTCGCCATCTCCAGAAGCCGTACTGGCATTAAGGCGTAATCGGGCTACACCATTTGAATTTGTACGCGCCGTTCCCGTGTCGTTGCCAAACTCGGCTAGTTGTTCGTTGCTTAGCGTAAAGGTTAGTAACGCGTCTGCATGCGGATTGCCATCTTGATCTGACACGTTCGCAACAACAAACAGACTATTGTCTTCAGAAAGGCTGTTGTCGCTTGCTCCACTTTCATTTTCAAGTGTTAAAGCGATTGAATAGGTTGGTGATGTGGTACCGCCGTCTCCGCTTCCGTTATCCGTGTTATCTCGAGAGACTGATGAACCGCCCCCACCACATGCTGTTAGCATAAATAATGCGCTAATTAGGCTTAGCGTTTTCGCTAATGTCGACATAATTCGTTCCTGAACCTCTTTTATTGACAATTGCGTCGTTTTTTATGTTTAAAAATCA
>VMHT01215303.1_pt1 | contig 12581 bp, 10 predicted proteins | sample 4693611 | NCBI WGS metagenome assembly VMHT01 (sample SAMN12280063, study PRJNA550983) | marine metagenome | isolation source: seawater sampled from same location over 5 years 0.02-0.2 micron viral filtrate | place: USA: collected off the coast of southern California halfway between the port... ...
AGGTGGACACTGTAACACTGCCAATGGATTTTGCGCAGCCGCCTGTCAGGCTACCTGGCGATACGCTTTACCACATCGCCTGATAAATACCCAATGTTAACGATATCTTTACGGGGGGGCCAACCAGTGAGGCATATGACAATTGAACCTGCCCAACGAAAGTGCAATGCTAGAGCCTACTTTGTAGCAATTAAACCAGTGAAGGAAGCAGCAGTGGAAAAAGCGGTAAACGGGGCACAGTCGACACTGGGCGGGCTTATTCGTTTGTTGGGGCCGGGCGTGCTGATGGCGACGGCTTCCATCGGGGGCAGCCACTTAGTTGCGTCCACCCAGGCAGGGGCAAAATTCGGGTGGCAGCTGGCTTTACTGGTATTGATGGTGAACTTATTAAAATACCCGTTTTTCCGAGCCGGGGTCAGTTATACCATCAGCACGCATAAAACACTGCAAACCGGCTATCTGGAAATGGGTAAAGGGTATTTGCTGGTGGCGTTAGGGCTTAACAGTTTATCGGCGGTGGTCAACGCCGCGGCGCTGCTGATGTTTTCTGCCAGCCTGTTAAGTTATTTTCTGCCGGTGGCCGTGCCACTTCCGATTATGTGCGCGGTAGTGCTGGCAGCCATTTTGTTTATTTTGCTCGCCGGGCACTTTAAAGCGCTGGATAATGTTGCAAAAGTAATTATGATTTTGCTGGTGATGGCGACCGTTGCTGCCACCGCAGTGGCGTTCAGTAATGGTCCGGTAGCGCCGGCTGACTATGTCTCACCTTCACCCTGGACTCTGGCCGCCATCGGCTTTCTGGTGGTTACCATGGGTTGGATGCCAGCGCCTATAGAAATATCAGCAATTACCTCACTTTGGCTGAAGCGCCAGTGCAAAGAGGCCGATGTGACCCCACGTTCGGCGATGTTCGACTTTAACCTTGGGTACTTTACCACTTTGATTCTGGCGCTGGTTTTTTTATCGTTAGGTGCATTGGTTTTACATGGTAGCCCACAGGCTCTGGCGACCGGCAGCATCGGTTTTGCTCAACAACTGGTGGGCTTGTATGCCAGTACTATCGGGGAATGGTCCCAGTCGCTTATCGCGTTAATCGCCTTTTTGTGTATCTTTGGCTCGGCGCTAACGGTTTATGATGGTTACTCCAGGGCGGTGGCAGAAGCGTGGGTACTGGCCAAAGGTAAGACCGAAGCCTCCCATAGCTTCTTTACCCGAATTTTACTTATTGTAGCGGTGGTGAGCTTTATTATTGTGCTGTTTTTCAAATCAGCTTTACTGGCGATGCTAAGTTTTGCCATGACCCTGGCCTTTATCACCACCCCTATGTTTGCGTGGCTTAATCATCGTTTGGTAAAACGTGCCAAGCTGGCACCGGAGGTAAAATCAGGACCATTACTAAGCCTGTTTAGCTATCTGGGTCTGGTCTATTTGTTTGGCTTTCTGGCCCTGTTTTTATGGTGGAAATTAGCCTGGTAATTTATAAAAAGCGGGGCCATTGATAGTAGCGCACCGACTGGAGTAACCGGGGGACCCGGCCGAAGGTGGAAGAGCTCTGCCTTCCCGGGTATTTTGTTTGCTGGCTTACCCCAAGGATAAATGCGCGCTATCTGTCTAAAATTCAGCTCTTGCGATGGGAAGCCCTTGCGCTGCACTGTACCCATTTTACCTACGCTCAGGGAAGCCTCAGGAAGGCGGCCAGTGTTTGTTCCGGCTTTAAAATTACAGCAGTAATTCGTGGTCGATGGGGATAAAGCGGGAGGCAGCCTGCTGTAAACTGGCCGCGGTAAGAGGTGGTGCGCCATAGACTTCCACCGGGATGCCGTACTTTTGCTGAATACGGGTTACCAGGATATCAAAATCGCCATCGCCGGAGACCAGAATCATTGCTTCACTCTGGGCTGCACATTCCATCATATCCACTGCTATGCCCACATCCCAGTCGCCTTTGGCTGAGCCGTCGGCACGCTGGATAAAGGGCTTTAACTTTACCTCAAAGCCGATAGCACGCAGAATATTTTGAAATTGCTTTTGTTTTTCGTCATTTTTGTCGATGGCGTAAGCAAACGCCTGGGTGATTGTATGCTGCTGACTGACTTTGGCCCAAAACCGATTGTAGTCAAAGTTTTTGCCAAAACTACTTCGGGTGGTGTAATACACATTCTGCACATCCACAAACACACTGACTTTGGACATTTACTTTTCCTTTTATAACCGCCGTATTGTCGATAACCCTGTCACCGACTACACCGAAATGGTGCCAGTCAGATAGTGCACGGCAGCGCCGCGAATGTATACCTTTTGCGGGGTTACCCTGCAATTCAGCTGGCCCCCACGGGCTGAAGCCTGGTAAGCATTCAGGCAGGTTTTGTTAAGTCGCTCACTCCAAAAGGGGGCCAGGCCGGTGTGGATAGAGCCGGTTACCGGATCTTCGTCTGAGCCATTGGCCGGCCAGAAATACCGGGATACAAAGTCGTAATGGGTCCCCGGCGCCGTAATCACCACATCTAACGGCGCCAGCTGCGCAATTACCGGTGGGTTCTGGGTCAGTGCATAAATCTGTTGTTCTTCTTCATAGATGGCAAAATAAGCCTGGGTGTTTTGCCATACTTCTGAAGGTGGCTCAGACAGGCCGTCTGTCAGGGCTCTGGGTACTACAGAGAGCTTGTGGGGCATGCGGTTGGGAAACATCATTTCAAACTGATTTTGCTTTGGGTCAGAAGTCGGATGCGGGCGAGTGATCTCAAATACGCCTACTGCATCGGCATAAAACGTTAAGCTGGTTCGCTGAGGCTCACGGGAAAACACCACAAAGGCAGAGGCCAGGGAAGCATGCCCACAAAAATCAATTTCACAAACCGGTGAAAACCAGCGAATTGTATAATCATATGGGGCTGTTGCCGCAGACGCCTGCTCAGTAGTGATGGAACACAAAAATGCGGTTTCCGAAAGATTGTTCTGACTGGCAATATTTTGCATCAGTGTCTCAGCTAACGGTGTGTCGGTGACCACCACCGCCGCTGGGTTGCCTTTAAATTGAGTCTCGGTAAAGGCGTTTATAATATCGAGCTTTAATTCCATAGCAGAGCCGTCCGGGCTGTTCATAAAGACTATGCGGTTTGTACCGCAAACCGCGGGTAATGTCATTGTTACCGGTGTTATGGCCGCGACCGTTCATCTGTTATCCGCTTACGCTGGCAGAGATTTATTTGCCCTCCAGATAAGCCTGCTTACATAGCGCTTCCAACACAGGCATATGAATGTCTTCAAGCCGGTTGATATAAAGACAGCCTTTACTGCGCCGATGTTTACCCAGCTTGTTCAGCAGGGTTTGCTGGTCGCCAAAATTTCCCAGATACAGCACCAGAGCATTACTTCTGGGTGAAAAACCAAGCTGACACATAGTCGCGGTTTTGCCACTGGCCAGGGTATATTCATGGGTACCGAACCCTACTATGGATGGCCCCCACATCACAGCGGGCTGGCCACTTACACGCCTCATCAACCGCCACAGAGTAAGGCCATCTTCCCGACGTACGGGATGTTCTACCTGGTTAAGAAACTGCTCCACACTGGTTGAGGTGGGCTGGGTTTTGTTCGTGATCATGAACCGTCACCTTGTAAATATCTGTGGAAGCCGGGCTGGTTAGCCGGCACACCGAAAGGTTTGATGAAATACATTTAGCTGCGGCTGGGGCTGGGTTAACAGTACCTCGTACAGCCTGTCAAAATCGGTTTCAGTAAGGGCAGTCACGGAGGTCCCGGTAAGATGTCCGGCCAGCGTCGCCGTGGTATTACTGTGTCCGACGACCAGAATAATTTGCTCAGGCTGCTGTTGCAGAGTTTGGGCAAAGTGTTCAAGCTGATTAGGGTCGTACTGTCTGACCTCAAGCTGCCGAGCCGAAGCGATGGGGGCGGCGGTGTGTAAGGTTCGCTGATAGTTGGTGCTGTAAATCATTTGTAACGGTACCGATTTAAAGAAGTCGGCCAACGCCTGGGCGCGCTTTTGACCGCATGGGGTTAGCCCGGGATCCCGGGAATGATCTTCGGTGATCATCTTTTCTGCATGACGAATCAAATAAACCGTTTTAACCGGTTCAGCGATGACCGGGAAGGATAGCAGAAAGGCGGCGCCCCAGCAGACGCGAATCAAATGTAACCACATTAAAAATACCCTGATACCGGTGACAGTTTCTGATTATAAATATAACCAAACACACAGGTCGCAAAGCAAGATAATTTGTAAAAAAATCGTGAACATCGGCAGAGTGGGGCCAAAAAAAAGAAGCCAGCCCGGCATACCGAACTGGCTTCTTTTAACGCGACCTGCCGAAAATCAGGTGTTTATACGCGTTCAAAAATGGTCGCGATACCCTGGCCCAGACCGATACACATGGTAGCCAGACCCACAGACTTATCGTTTGCTTCCATCAGATTCAGCAAGGTGGTGCTGATACGAGCCCCTGAGCAGCCCAGCGGGTGGCCCAGAGCAATCGCGCCGCCGTTAAGGTTAACTTTCTCATCATAGTTATCTAGCCAGCCCAACTGCTTGATGCACGAGAGCGCCTGCGCGGCAAACGCTTCATTAAACTCAGCCAGCTGGATATCATCCATGGTCATACCGGCACGTTTGAGTGCTTTTTGGGTAGCCGGCACCGGGCCAAAGCCCATAATGGCGGCATCACATCCTGAGACGGCCATTGCCCGTATCTTAGCACGAGGTTTCAGTCCCAGCGCTTTGGCCCGGTCGGCTGACATTAGCAACATCGCCGAGGCGCCGTCGGAAATTGCCGAAGAAGTTCCCGCGGTTACCGTACCATTAACCGGATCAAACACCGGACGCAGACCGCCTAAGGTTTCGACCGTGGTTTCTGGGCGGATGACTTCGTCATAATCAATAACTTTTAGTACGCCGTCTGCATCATGTGCTTCGATTGGAGCAATTTCATTTGCCCAGCGGCCTTCTTCATGGGCCAGTGCCGCACGTTGATGAGAGCGGGCGCCAAAGGCATCCTGCATTTCGCGGGTAATCCCGTTCTGGCGGCCCAGCAATTCGGCCGTCATGCCCATGTTGCCCGAGGCTTTGGCCGTATGCTTGGCCAGCCCTGGATGAAAGTCGAGATTGTAATTCATAGGCACATGACCCATGTGTTCAACCCCACCAATCATAAAGACCTCACCGTTGCCGGTCATAATGCCTTTTGCAGCATCATGTAAAGCCTGCATCGATGAGCCGCACAACCGGTTTACCGTTACCGCGCCGGTGCTACGGGGGATGTCGGTGAGCAACTGCGCATTACGGGCAATATTAAAGCCCTGTTCTTTGGTTTGTTGTACACAGCCCCAGATAATATCTTCAATTTCGGCCGGGTTGACCCCAGGGTTGCGCTCAAGTAGTTTGCTCATCAGGTGGGCAGACAAGGTTTCTGCCCGTACATTTCTGAATACCCCGCCTTTGGAGCGACCCATGGGGGTACGAATACAATCAATAACTACTACATCTTTCATGTTTTTTCTCCTAAGGGGTTAAGCGAAGTACGATTTGCCTTGGGCAGCCATATCACGGGTGCGATCGGTGACTTCATACAGCGGTCCCAGATGCGCGTACTTATCGGCCAGCTCGACAAATTTGTCGACCCCCATAGTTTCGATCCAGCGGAACACACCTCCTCTGAAAGGAGGGAACCCGATGCCATACAACAGCGCCATATCTGCTTCAGCAGCACTGCCGACAATGCCTTCTTCCAGACAACGAATGGTTTCGTTGGCCATTGGAATCATCAGGCGCGCAATAATCTCGTCTTTGTCAAATTCCTGGGTCTGAGCGGCTTGTGAGGTAATCAGTTCATAGGCACGTTCAGCAGCATTCTTGGTGGGACGTCCACGCTTATCGGTACCATACTCATAGAAGCCTTTGCCATTTTTCTGACCATAACGCTCATCGTTGTACATCAGCGTCACCGGATCATTAGTCAGCTTGCTCATGCGCTCAGGAAAGCCATCAGCCATAACGCCAGAAGCATGATTGGCGGTATCCATGCCCACCACATCCAGCAGGTAAGCCGGACCCATCGGCCAGCCAAAGACTTTTTCCATGACCTTATCGACCTGGGCAAAGTCGGCACCATCCAGTACCAGCTTGCTGAAGCCGGCGAAATAAGGGAACAGTACCCGATTCACCAAAAAGCCCGGACAGTCATTCACAACAATCGGGGTTTTACCCATTTTCAGCGTAGCGGCAACCACTGCATTAATGGTGTCATCGGAAGTTTTTTCACCACGGATGATTTCTACCAAAGGCATGCGGTGCACCGGATTGAAAAAGTGCATGCCGCAGAAGCGCTCAGGCTTATCCAGGCTCTGGGCCAGCGTATCGATGGAAATGGTAGAGGTGTTGGAACAAATAATGGCGTCGTCGGCCACCGTTTGCTCGGTTTCTTTAAGAACAGACGCTTTTACCTTTGGATTTTCCACTACAGCTTCAATCACCAGGTCAGCATCTTTGAGAGTATTGTAATCCAGAGTAGGAGTAATCGCATTTAGGGTGGTGGCCATTTTGGTGGCGTCCACTTTGCCTTTTTGCATGCCTTTGCCCAGGATCTTCGCGGCTTCTTTTAAGCCTAAGTCCAGCGCATCGCGGTTGATGTCTTTCATGATAACCGGGGTGCCTTTGACCGCACTCTGATATGCAATTCCACCGCCCATGATACCGGCACCCAAAACCGCACTGAGCTTTTGCTCCTTGGTGGCGGCTTTGGCCATTTTCTTGCCTTTGCTTTTCACCAGCTGGTCGGCCAGGAAAATACCGATTTGCGCCTGCGCCGCATCAGTTTTGGCTAAGGTGACAAAGCCCTCATTTTCCAGTTTTAATGCGCCATCCCGATCTTTAGACGCCGCATTTTTAACGGTTTCCACCATCAGGTGCGGAGCGGGGTAGTGTTTGCCGGCCATGGAGGCCACCATCGCTGCGGCGGTAGAAAAGCCCATCATGGCTTCATTTTTACTCAATGTCAGTGGCGCTTTTTTCTGAGCACGGCGTTGTTGCCAGTTCAGGGTTTCACTGGCAGCATCTTTAAGCATACTTAAAGCGGCACTCTGTAGCTTTTCTGGCGCGACAACCGCATCGATAGCTCCTTCGGCCAGCGCCTTATCCGCTTTGCGATCCTTACCTGTGGTCATCCATTCCAGTGCATTGTCGGCGCCAATGACGCGGGGTAAGCGCACTGTGCCACCAAAGCCCGGCATCAGACCCAGCTTAACTTCAGGCAAGCCGATTGCAGCGGTAGTATCAGCAACACGTAAATCACAGGCCAGCGCCATTTCACAGCCTCCACCCAGCGCAAACCCGTTTACGGCAGCGATGGTGGGGAATGGCAGATCTTCAAAACGATCGAATACTTGCGAAGTTTTCGCCACCCAGTCGTTAATTTCTTCTTTTGACAGACTGAACATGGCAGTGAATTCGGTTATGTCGGCGCCCACGATAAAGGCTGATTTTGCGCTGCGTACTACCAAACCTTTTACATCATCACGTTTGGTCAGGGCTACCGTGGCCTCATCCAGCTCTTTTACCGTGCTCTGGTCAAACTTATTAACTGAACCTTTGGCATCAAATACCAGTTCAGCAAAACCATCGTCCAGCAGGCTGACTGCCAGACTTTTGCCTTCGTATATCATTCTATTTCTCCTTCGGCGATGGCCGGATTGTTAATGTGCGTGCAGGCAAATCCTACCAATATGGGGAAGTGCTGTTTTGCATTAACGCGTTAGGGTGCGTTGATTTTTGACAAACCAAACGAAAAATTCAACAAAAATTCAAACGCGTGTTTCAATTTATTTTACAGATGGTGGTGATCAATTGACAATTCAAGCTCGAAATTATGGGTATCTGACGTATAATTGAGCTGCCAGAGTTGTTGTAAACACCGTCTCGCACCGTATTTGAAATTGTTCTTATACATGCCTGTCCATGGCGGTTTCTTCATCACTGTCTGCACTATTTTCTTTGTCTATACTTGTGCATAACAGACAGAATAGAGGGTAATGCCCTCACGTGGTAATGTTTTGCGAGCAAAAAACGCAAAGCACAGAGTTGTTGGTTTTCAAAAGGGATGGCATTCATGCAGTTTGGCAAATACATCTTCAGGGCAAACCCGGTTTTCGCAAATCTGTTTTTGCTGTGTTCCTTCTTCACCCTGTCTGCCGTAGCTCAGGTATTACCTGATGACGGTCAGGCCCGATTACGCGCCCAGTTTGAACAGGTAGAAGCTGCCTTGCGCACGACTTCACGTACCGGGTTAAGTCAACTTGATGATGATATAGCCCGATTAAAGGACTATCCCCTGTATCCTTATCTGGTGCGCCAACGCTTATACCGTGAGCTGAATATTACCCAGCGTCCGCAAATCGAAACCTTTCTTGCCACTTATGCAGGCCAGCCTGCCAGTTACGGGCTTCGGGCTTCATGGTTGCGTTATCTGGCCGAGACCAATCACCAGTCAGCTTTTTTAGCGAACTATCGTGAAGGCATGGGCGCGACCATCACCTGTCAGTATTTGCAGTATAAGCTGAAAGAGGCGGGTAATCCCAAATACTGGCTCAATAAAGTGAAACCTATCTGGTTGAGCGGTCAGTCCCAGCCTAATGAATGCGATCCTATTTTTCGCCAGTGGGAAGCGGCGGGAATGCTCAGCGATACCCTGATCATTGGCCGGATTCGTAAAGCGGCGATCTCGGGAAACCCCCGGCTAGTTCCTTATTTACAGAAAAAACTGCCTGAATCGAGTCGTTATCTGGCCGACTTGTGGCTGGCGGTGCGCAATGGGCCTGACTATGTGCTGAAATATCGCAAATTTCCGCTCAGGCATAAAACCGAAGAAGCCCGCATGCTGGTGTATGGCATTAAAAAGCTAGCCTGGCAGGCACCGGATCAGGCCATCCGCGCGTATCATTATTGGAAACGTAAGCAGTTGTTTAATCAGGAAGATTTACACGGTATGCATCGGGCTATCGCCCTGAGTAAAGCCATTGATAACCATCCTGATGCGCTGGCGTGGCTGGAAAAAGCCGATGTTAAAGGGGCCCGCCAGGATGTTAAGCGCTGGCATATGGCGTATCTGCTGCGCCATCAGCGTTGGGATCGGGTTTTAGCGCTGATTGAGAAGGCCCCAGAGCAAGTTCAGCAGTCTGATAATTTTGTCTACTGGCGTGCCCGTAGCCTTGCCGCATTGGGAAAAGCGCAACAGGCTGAAACCTTATTTACCCAGCTGGCCGGTGAGCGACATTTTTATGGATTTATGGCCAGTGCCCGGGCCGGGGTTGCCCCCGAGTTGTTGCATCAGCCCGTTACCCGGACTTCGGCGCAGAAAAATAAGGTTGCGGATCATCCGGCAGCGCAACGGGCATATGAGTTTTTACAGCTGGGCCGCCAGTTTGAAGCGCGACGAGAGTGGCATTATCTGCTAACTCATGTGGATACTGCCCAGCTTAAGGATGCGGCACTCATCGCCAGTGAATGGGGCTGGTATGATCAATCTATTATCAGCTTTACCCGCAGCGGTTATCTTAACGATGTTGAAAAGCGGTTTCCGCTGGCTTACGCCTCTCAATTTTCAGCGGTAGGTAAAACCTACGATATCCAACCTGCCTTTGCGATGGCAATAGCACGACGTGAAAGCTCCTTTATGGCAGATGCGGTATCGCCGGCCGGTGCCACCGGACTGATGCAGCTTATGCCTGGAACCGCGCAGTATCTGGCCAAGAAAAATCTTAAACGCTCAGTATTGTTTGAGCCAGAACAGAACCTGCAGTTTGGGGTTCAGTATTTGCGTTATCTGGGCGACAAGCTAGCGGATAACCCGGTGCTGGTGTCAGCCTCATACAATGCCGGATGGCGTAAAGTGCTGGACTGGTTGCCCGCTGATGCGGATATCGCCACGGATATCTGGATTGAGAACATTCCTTATAAAGAAACCCGGCATTATGTTAAGGCGGTAATGGCGTACCGTTATATTTATGAGCATCAGCTGGGAACGCCGTCCCAGTTATTTGAGCAACTGGCAGGGGGGGATATTCCGGCGGCTACCCAAATTGAACGTAGCGGCAGCCAGCTGCAGCTGGCCCCTCGCTAAGAGGCTGGAAAGGCACGCCCACGGCCTGCGGTTTCAGTCCGCTAGCAAAATCGTGATAAGCTAACGTGTATTTGCGCCTGGCCGGGGGTTCGGTAGAGCAACATTTGCCCCTGTGTGCCATATCTTTGCGGCTGCATGCCGCCCCAACCGATAAAGAGGAATTATGACGACGCATCACGACGCCTATAAAGAGCATATTGACACGTTGCAGGACCGCACCAAAGAAGCGCTTCAGCGTGAAGGTCTGGACGGGTTGGTGATTCACTCAGGCCAGGGTAAGCGCTTGTTTTTAGATGACAACCATTATCCGTTTAAGGTCAATCCACAATTTAAAGCCTGGCTTCCGGTGGTCGATAATCCTAATTGCTGGCTGGTGGTGAATGGGGTTGATAAGCCAAAACTTATTTTTTATCGTCCGGTGGATTTCTGGCATAAGGTTCCGCCCGAGCCGAACGATTTCTGGACCGAACACTTTGATATTGTCATGCTTAAGCAGGCGGATGCAGTAGAAAAGCATCTGCCTTATGATAAGCCGCGATTCGCCTATATCGGCGAATATATTGAAGTGGCGAAAGCCTTAGGGTTTGAAAATGTGAACCCGGACAGAGTGCTGCACTATTTGCATTATCAGCGTGCATATAAAACCGATTACGAATTGCAGTGTCTGCGCGAAGCCAACAAGCTGGCCGTCGCCGGCCATCGTGCTGCTGCTGATGCATTTCATGAGGGGATGAGCGAATTTGATATCAACCTGGCTTACGCCGCCGCTAGTCGCCAGGGAGATAATGATGTTCCGTACAACAGCATTGTAGCGCTCAATGAGCATGCTGCCATTTTGCATTATATGCAGTGTGATACCACTGCACCGTCTTACAACCGGTCTTTTTTGATTGATGCCGGCGCCAATTACCACGGCTATGCAGCGGACATTACCCGCACCTACAGTCGTGAAAATGACCGCTTTGCAGAGCTGATTCAGCGTGTAGATAAAGTTACCCGAACTTTGGTAGACACCTTAAAACCCAATGTGGCTTACACCGATATCCATGTGCTGGCGCACGATGGCATCGCGCAGATTCTGCATGATGTAGGCCTGGTTAATTTGCCCGCGCAGGATATTGTAGAACAAGGCATTACCCGCACGTTCTTCCCCCACGGTATTGGTCATCATCTGGGCTTACAGGTTCACGATGTGGGCGGTATGGTAAATGATGATCGCGGCACGCCGAAACCGGCTCCCGAAGCTCATCCGTTTTTACGTTGTACCCGCATTGTAGAACCGCGCCAGGTATTTACGATTGAGCCTGGGCTGTATTTTATCGATTCCTTGCTGGCCGATTTAAAAGCCACGGAAGCGTCAAAATACATCAACTGGGATACGGTGGATCTTTATCGTCCTTATGGTGGTATCCGAATTGAAGACAATATTATTGTGCACCGGGACCGCAATGAAAACATGACACGGGATCTCGGTCTGAACTAATTCTCAGCCTGGGAGGGCGAGCATGACCGACCCCAATATTTTGTATGTATTGGTAATTGCGCTGCTGGCGGGGATGGCGATGCCCGCCGGTGCTGTGTTAGCCAAAGTTGATAAGTTACAGCCGCAATGGCTGGAACAGGAAGTCAGGCACGGTGTACTGGCACTGGGGGCGGGGGCGCTGATTTCGGCAGTAGCGTTAGTGCTGGTACCTGACGGGGCCGCCCATCATGGCGCTCTAAGCGCCGCGGCCTGCCTGCTGGGCGGGGCGCTAAGCTTTATGGCACTGGATCGGTATCTGGCTGCTCATGACAGCCCTGCCAGCCAGTTAGCGGCGATGCTTGCAGACTTTATTCCCGAGTCCATTGCCCTGGGGACCGCAGCAGCAATGGGCGGCAGTACCTTGCTTATCGGGGTACTGATTGGCGTCCAAAATCTGCCCGAAGGTTTCAATTCATACCGGGAAATGCAATCAGCGGCCGGGGAACATCGGCCTAAAAGATTGGTGCTCAAATTTGCAGGCATGGCACTGCTGGGTCCGCTGATGGCGGTAATAGGTTTTTATGTTTTGTCGGCTTACCCAACGGTGGTGGGCGGTATCATGCTATTTGCCGCCGGCGGGGTTCTGTATTCGGTATTTCAGGATATCGCTCCGCAAATCAAAATGGAAAACAGCTGGTTGCCGCCATTAGGCGCGGTGCTGGGCTTTATGGTTGGAATGGTGGGGTATATATTGGAACACAGCTAATCCTTTGGCTGTGTTCTGTAATAAAGGGCTTATGCTACTGTTGCCAGAAGCACATTATTTGGTGCGCTCCACTGACATATGCGCCAGCGAAATCAATGCTTCTTTGTAAGGGGAGTCGGGCACAATAGCCAGGCTTTCAATGGCCAGTTCTACTTCTTTGTCCGCGCACGCCCGGGTGTAGTCCAGCGCGCCGGTTTGCCGCATTATGTCCTGTATCTGAGCCAGA
>VMHT01029210.1_pt1 | contig 12578 bp, 7 predicted proteins | sample 4693611 | NCBI WGS metagenome assembly VMHT01 (sample SAMN12280063, study PRJNA550983) | marine metagenome | isolation source: seawater sampled from same location over 5 years 0.02-0.2 micron viral filtrate | place: USA: collected off the coast of southern California halfway between the port... ...
AGAAGCTGGGGATCATCATGATCCTTCACCACTGGAACTTTATTGTGAAGTCGAACCAGGAGCTCCTGAATGCAAAGTACATGACAATTGAATAAATGGCAGGACGTGAGGGTAAAACAGGATTAGCTAGAGTTCTCCCCCAGAAATACTGGGCGGAGAACATGAAGGCTGATGGAAAAAAGATTGGCAATAGATGTAAAATTCTTCTTTTAGACGAAGATTATACACCAGACACTGAATCTGCTCCTCTAGACCCTTCCAAGGCGGAATGGGCCTGGTCCTTGACTCCTACTACCCAAGCGTCTGCAACACAAAACCTTAGAGGTGGAGAGTTAGTAAAGTATTCTTATACTCAAGGTCAGTATATTATTGAAGGTCATATTGAAAAGACCGAACACTTTGAACCAGAACAACCAAAGTCTGGAGTTGAAACTGCATTAGCATCAGGAGAATTTCCTAGTTTTGAAGGAAAGGGAGATGTAGATACTCCTACTGTAAGAACTGGAGCTCCTGCAGGCAAATCTACCATCATAGAATCATCAAAGAAAATTGATAGTGCCTTGAATAAAGGTGCTTTATATAATTTAAAAACAGAATTTCCAATCAGTGGAGACAAATTAAGTGCTGATGTTGGTGGACTATTAAAATCTATTGCTTCAGGAGGTTTTCCACCGTCATTAGAAGATATAACTGGAGGCCTGACAGATCAAATAGGTCTTCCTGATGGATTATCTGAACTTAATATTCCAGGTACGGATTTTAATATCAACCTTGGCGAAGCTTTAAAATCTGGATTAGACTCTATTGCTTCTGGCGAGGGTCTTAGTGCTCTTAGTACTATCTTGGGAGATCAGGTAGGATCTCAACTTACGGATGTTCTTAATGATAAAACATCAATATTTGAGTCTCAGATTTCAGATGCATTAGGTAATATTCCTGGAGTCGGTGATATTACAGGACAACTTAGTGGGAAATTGAATGATGCAATTGGAACGACTGCTAATGAACTCTTTGTTGGGGCACTGAGTGGTCAAGTAAATGCTGGAGAGATAAGTTCAAACTTGATTAGTCAATTAAGTAGTTCTCTGCAGATAGATTCTGTTGATCTTGCTGATGGAGCTCTTGCTGGAGTAGCAGACTCTATAGTTGGAGAAGTATTTAATTCATTATCGGGATCTCTTCCTGAAGGATTAGATCTCAACACGATAGTCCCCTCTCTGGCAAATCAAACCAAGGCTGGTTTAACATCTGGACTGGATATAACTCCAATAGAAGACATGGTTTCTGGTGGAGATTATGGATATAGTAGAAAGATATCTAACTCTCTGGATAAGTTTGCTTATAAAACTAATTCTGCTGTAAAAGTAAATGACGTTGCTTTTGATCCAGTAACGGAACAGATTATTGATCCAAATGAATTAGTGGATCAGGTTGTTGATGATGTAGAAGTAACAGCATTTACTCTGTATAATAAAATCCAAACTCTATTCTCAGAGTCTGTAGAATTTTATGTGAGAGAAGGAATTAGAAATAAAAAATCTGGACTAAAACATTTCCCAGTTAAGATACCCTGGGTCGAAGGGCCTAGAACTCCGATAGTAACAACTGGAGTTCGTGGAGAGTATACACCTAAAACTCAGATAGCATTCTTGGAAGGAACTTCTAAAGGATATGGCAGTCTTGTTGAGATTGTAGTAGAAGAATATAAACCTTTTGATTATAAGGATGGATTTAAAAATTATAGTGATGTGAACGCACTTTATCCATTGAAGGAAGAATATGATGATATTCCAGATATTTTAGCAGATCTTGAGGGTGTTCGTAGAGATCCAAAGGGAAACTTTGAACGAAATGGTAGTTCGATACCTAATGTTGGTTTTGATGTTGGAGAAGCATTAGAAGTTCCTTTTGATACTGGAGAACTTGAAGATGGTATTCGTGAACTGACAGAAAAAATACTAGAAAATAATATTGCAGCAGACGATGATATAACATTTGATTTTTCTGTTGCTCTTGCGACTTACATAGTGGCTCTATGTGAAAAATCGATCACTGAAAATTCACTTGCTTTTAAAGGAAGAGTTAGAGACCTGTATTTCTTAGGATCAAATGATGAACTAAAATCTTATGGTGCTGTGACTAGAGTCATTATGAGAGATATATTGGTTGATGCTTTAGGATCTGGAGAAGATGCTATCAGTCTTACTGGTAGAGGATCTAGAGGTAAAAAAATAAAAGGAATAACAAATACGAGTGAATATAATGATAAAATTAAAGAAGAAGTTGCTAGAATCCAGTCAGTTATTGGTTTTGGAATAACTGATATCCAATTGATAGTTGCTAATCTAAAATCATTCTCTGGTGAAATGGATATGAGGGAAATGAGAAGAGAACTTAGATCTCTGAGAGAAATTGACTCTAATTCCCAATTCAAATCTTTCAACAGTGGTAAGAAAAAGAATAAAGATGGTTCTGTAACAACTGGAAATGGATCTAAGATAAAAATTATTACACGGCCACTAATACAAAATCGGAACACCTTTAAATACAGTAAATCTTATGGTAAAATAACCAATGTAATGATTACTGTTGAAGACGGAGGTCAAAATTATACAGAAACAAAACCACCAACGGTGTCTTTTGTAAGAAATAAGTTTCCAAAATATATGTCTAAGGAATTGATTGCCGCAGGATATACTAGGGATGAAATTTCAGAAACTAAATTTAAACCAGCTAAGGGAGATGTAATCATTCGTCAGGGGAAAGTAGTTGGTATTGATATTACTGATGAGGGTCAAGGATATTTCTTTGGGGCAACAGCAATTATAGATACCACTCATGCTAAGACTGCTTCGGGTGAGAAATTTGATCTTAGCATTGCTGGTGGTGATGTTGTTGGAATTGGAGCCAACTATGATCCAGAAAATGATATAATTACAATCAGTTATGTTGATGAGCAAGGAAATCAAATTGAAACAAGTGCTAGAGCAACTACAATTTTGCCTGTAAGTGAGTCTATTGGTTCTAACGAATTAGTAGAAACAAAAACAGTCATGGATAAAGATGGTGAGATACAGCAGATCAAAAAAATTGAAAACTATCAGAATCTCACTCAAAAAATTGTAAAATCAATACATAAATCTGATAATATTATTACTAGTGTTTCCTATGAAACCAGTTATCTAACTGGACTTACTCGATTTGTTGGAATACAAACAGCATATTCATCATTCAAAGATTCTCCTCTGGTTTCTGAAACTCAAGCACCTTCAAATTCATCTGGTTTTGCAGGAATTCCTGATACTAGTGGGACCACCGCTATATTTGAATTTGATAATGGATCTGTAGCTCAGTTACTATATGGTCCTGGGGGTAGGATTATCAAGTTTGAATTTAATAAACCAATTGAAGGTATCAATGGTATGCCTGAAATCTCAATTGATAGTGATACTGGAACTGGATTTGAAGTTCAACTGAAAATTGATCTCAAGAAGAAATCTACATCTGATGGTGATACATTAGATAATCAGACCATTGAATCTATCAACGAACAATTATATGTTGATGGCTCTCCAGTGTTTGGTCAGTCAGTTGTTAATGTTGAAACAGATTGTATTGGAGAAACAAATCAAATAGTTGGATATGTAGAAGGAGAACCATATATTGGTCCATATCATATTCATCCAGACACGGGAGTGAAGATGGTTGGTAAGAAGCATTCCTCATCTCCTCATAGCATCATCTATGACACCAGAGCAGAAAGTCTTTCTAGAACAGTAAGGAGAATGAATAGTAGACCGACACCATCTAATGTATCTACTACCACTTCGGGATCAACTCCTTCTCCTGATCCAACTCCAACGCCAACTCAAACAACCACACCTTCTCCGACTCCAGCACCCTCTCCATCTCCGTCTTATACTCCCCCATCTACAGGATACTGATAAATACAGGTAAAAAATAATGTCTAAATCGAATTCTGGTCAGCAAGGAAATAAAAAAATAAGTGTAGATACTCAGGCTGTAGGAATGAAACCCTATGGTCAGACCGTTTTCGGACCAGATAATAAGGGAAATATTTTTTATGGAGAGTATAGTGCTGCTCCTATGAAGTCAAGAGTAGTTACTGTAAGTGAGACTGGAGAGTATACTGATTATGTCAATCAAACTTACGAGATAAAAGCTGGAGATCAATTTAAGGAAGATGGGGTTTGTATATTAATCGATGCTGTCAACGGAAAAATAGTAATCACAGCAGAGAAAAGTTCAATAGATTTGAGAGCAAGGGAAAATATAAATTTACATGCTGAAAAGGGAGATATAAATTTTCATGCACCTAATGGAAAAATTGTTTTATCATCTAAAGAACTTCGCACAGGAGATTTAGCTGGAGGAACTAAGCCACTCATCAGAATGAATAGTAAAGATGGTGGTAATTTTTGTGGTTCAAAACTTCCTCATAAATTTTGTTGGGATTTTGTCGGAACGTCAGTTGCTCCTGGATCATGGTCAGATAGATTAAAAAACCGTAGAAGCAGCAATGCTGTTCAGTCAACTGCCAGTGCCCTCTCTGCTATTGTCACATCAACCACAGATTCCTTAGCTAGAGGAGCGGCCGCTACTGTTGGAAGACCTTATATACCAGGAGAAGTCATAAGACCTTACGAAAATCCTAATGTCCAGGCCGCCTGGCCTAGACTTGATAGAGAGAATTCTCCTGGTGGTCCAGATCCTGTCTACTGATGTGGACAATCTAGGAACTGGTTTGACTATATTGACTTTGCTGTTCAACTGTACTATATTAGCCAAGTAATCAAGGAAGCACCCCTTCTCATGCACATGGACGAACAAGACTTTCAAGCATACATCGACGCATCCAATGATTTGTTTGAAGACTCTTATGAAGACGAAGAAGAGTATCTCACTCGTTGCGTAGTGGATGTTGCTACTCGTCAATTCTATCTTTATTCTAGTCTTGGCGATGAACGTGTCATTGATTGTGAAAGTGCTGATCAGTTCATGAATGTTCTTGAACTTGTTCGTGCCATTACACCTGAAGGTATGCTTGGCTATTCCAACCCCCTCTGACCAAAATTAGCTTTAGCTTTCAAAAAAGTCGGAAAAAAAATTCGAGGGCTTTTTTTAAGCCATGAGGTTTTTGAAAAATGAATCATTATCGACCAGACCTGTACAAACAAATTTTAGACTGTTACGAGTATGAGACCAGAAACCCGTCAATCTATGGAAATGTTATTCGCATCGAAGTGGAATTTACCAAAAGCAGCGGAAAATGCAGGACTAACCAACAAGGAGATGAAAATCACCTTTAATGAATATTGTGTGTTTCACCCCCCAACCTATGAATCTGAGGAATCATAGTTTTTTGGGACTGTCGCCTATTGGTTAAGGCCCACTGCTTATAACGGTGTGAATCGGGTTCAATTCCCGACAGTTCTACTTTGCGAGTATGGCGGAATCGGTAGACGCACCTGACTTAAAATCAGTTGACCAGTAACGGTCGTGCCAGTTCAAGTCTGGCTATTCGCACTATATAAAGAAAAAAACATGAAACTCATAGAGAGAATTGAGCAACTTTCTAAGATTGGTGCCACAGAAAACGGAATTTGTAGATTAACTGATAGTATTGAGGATATTCGAGGAAAATCTCTCATCATGCAGTGGATGTTAGAAGACGGGTTATCGGTCAGTAAGGACATTTACGGTAATATACGTGGAACTTTGCCTGGATACGGTCCTCCGATTGTTACAGGGTCACACACCGACACTGTGGCTACTGCTGGAAAGTATGATGGTGCTTTAGGAGTTCTTGCTGGAATCGAAGTAGCAAGAGAACTGAAGGGAAAGTTAAAACACCCTTTAGAAGTCGTAATATTTTACGATGAAGAAAATACAATGAGTGGGTCAATTGGATATTGTTCAAAAAAACCAGAAATTAAAGCATTTATAGAACTTCATGTAGAACAAGGTCCAGTATTAGATCATCAGGGAGTCGATATTGGTATAGTTGAAGGTATTGTTGGTCAGAGGAGGTGTTCTGTAAAAATATTTGGCCAAGAAAATCATGCAGGAACTACTCCCATGAATATGAGAGATGATGCTCTAGTCAAAACATCACAAATTATTACACATATTAACGAGAAAGCATTGACATATGATGGTCTTGTTGCTACAGTAGGTGTATTGGACGTTTATCCCAATGCGTTCAGTGTTGTTCCAGGTCGTGTTAACTTTACTCTTCAGATTCGAGATTTAGATTCTGATAGAATGGAAAAATTTGTTGAAGATGTATCTAAAGAATTTAATTTTAGATATGAAATCCAACATAAGTCTGAACCAGCTTTGTGTGATTCCTGGGTAAAAGATTGTATTTCCCGAGCATCATCTAAATTTAGTTTGAAGAGTATTTCGATGCCATCTCGTGCTTCTCATGATTCTCAGAATTTTACATTCTGTCCTATGGGAATGATTTTTGTTCCATCAATTGGTGGTATTAGTCATTCTCCAAAAGAAAGCACAACAGATGAAATGTGCTATAATGGAATGAAAGTTCTTATCGAGACTATAAAAAATCTTGATAAATAAAATCAGTAAGAGGGTTCATATGGGCTATCGCATTGACACCGCTTATGTATGGTTGGAAACTCATGAAGATACTCAAGTCGTTTTGATGTACTTCATAAACAACATTCCATTCACCTTTGACGAGTTTCCAGAATTGGCAAGGAGTAATCCAGAAGCAATTCAAGAAGCTAATAGAAATAAAGTGTATGACATGGAACAACTTTATAGATCATCATCTTATTTGATGTGTGAAGAATGTCATCCAATGATGAATCAACTGGATTTAGAAAATCCAGAACTTTTACCTCAAGATTAATGCCCCTGTAGCTCAGCTGGTAGAGCGCGGCTTTTGTAAAGCCGATGTCGCTGGTTCAAGTCCAGTCGGGGGCTTATAAGGAGAAAAAAATGATAATCAACCTATGGCACAATAAGTGTATGGATCAGTGGAAATGGACCCTTTCTGACTCATCAACACTTGATCAACATTCTGGCACTCAAGAAGACTTAAGAGAAGCTATGAATGATATTGCAAATACAGTTGAATATTTGATAGAGCATAAAGGGTCAAATCCAGACTTGACTGGACCAAAATGCGAAAATTCTTGACAATTTCGTGAATTTATACTATTATATGAAAGATACTTGAAGAGTATCGGTGACCCAAAATGTGTGACTCCAAAACCTCCCAAAATGGGGGGTTTTGTTGTATCTAAATAAATATATCAAAACAGAATTCGTAATAGACCTCCATGGCTTTATCTCGCCTAGAAAATTTTATCAAGAATGTAGAAGGTAATATTCTCTATGTTAATCCGGATGACTTAGATTCTACAGACGATATTAACAATCAGGGAAATTCTCTCACCAGACCTTTTAAAACTATTCAAAGAGCTCTGTTAGAGGCAGCTAGATTTTCCTATCAAATTGGAATTAATAATGATAAATTTGATAAGACAACAATCATGCTCTATCCCGGAGAGCATGTAATTGATAATAGGCCTGGATATTCTATTGATACTAATGGATCTATAAAAGATGCCAATAATATTACTAGAGCTCTTCCAGAATTTACAGGAATAACAATATTTGACTTAAATAATATTACGAACGAACTGTACAAATATAATAGTATTAATGGTGGTGTAATTGTTCCTAGAGGAACTTCGATAGTTGGTATGGATCTTAGAAAGACTAAGATTCGTCCTAGATATATTCCCGATCCAGTAAATTCTCTTGTTGACCATTCTGCCATCTTTAGAGTAACTGGTGCTTGCTATTTCTGGCAGTTCAGTATTTTTGACGGAAAGGGTTCTGTTTATAAGGATAATCAACCATCTACTTTCTCTCCAGATTTTAGTCACCATAAACTGACTTGTTTTGAATATGCTGATGGTGTTAATATTGTAAAAGGAAAGGGTCTAACAGACCTGCAGATGTATTACCATAAATTGACAAGAGCCTATGGTGATGCCTCTGGAAGAAAAATTAACGAATATCCTCTTAATGCTGATTTCCAACCAAGAATTCAAGAGAGTAAGATTGTTGGATCTTTGGGTGGAGAAGTTGGAATTACAAGTATCTTTGCTGGAAACGCAGTTACACCATCAACTAGCGTCACAGTAGTAACTTCCGATCCTCATGATCTGGGTGTTGATAGTCCTATTCGTATTAGTGGTGTTGATAGTGGATCTTCACCTGCTGGATACAATGGATTATTCTTAGTTTCTGATGTAGACTCTGAAACTCAGTTTAAGTATACAAGTTCTATAGTTCCTACTCCGGCATTTGTAGAACCAACATCAGCTAATGTAAATGTTGAGGTTGATACAGTTACTGGTGCATCTCCTTATATTTTCAATATCTCTATGAGATCTGTATTTGGAATGCAGGGATTACATGCTGATGGTAGTAAGGCCACTGGATTTAAGTCTATGGTTACTGCCCAGTTTACTGGTGTCAGTCTTCAGAAAGATGATTCAGCATTTATTAAATATAATGAGACAACTGGATTGTATGATGACCAGGGATCTCTTGGAAGTTCGTCTATTCTGCACTTAGACTCAAGAGCAGTTTATAAACCAGAGTATGAAAATACTCACATCAAGATTTCAAACGATGCGATTGTTCAGGCTGTTTCCATCTTTGCTATTGGATATGCAAAGCATTTTGAGTGTATAAGTGGTGGAGATATCTCCTTAACAAACTCAAACTCAAACTTTGGGGCAGTAGCGTTAGCATCAGAAGGATTTAGAAAAGCGGCATTCAATAGAGATAATCGTGGATTTATTACGAGTATCATACCATCTCAAGCTTTAGTTGAAGATAATTCACCAATCTCAAAGAATACTTATGATATAGACGCAGTTAAGACTAGAACTGTTGCTAATTCTTCAAGACTATATCTGCATGGATATACAACACAGTCTATTGAACCTCCTTTGTCATTTGATAATTATAAAGTTGGTGCAAATCTGAATGAAAAACTATATGGTCTGATAGCCACTGGTGGATCGTATGCAACTTACGAATCTCCAGTATTGATGAGTGTTCCTAGCACTTCTACTAATGAGATAGCATCTTCGAAGCAATATTTCGTTAATAGAGTTTCTGGAAACAATGATATTGATACATCCACATACTCCGTCACTTTTACTTCAGAGCATGACTTTATTACTGGAGAAAAAATCAGAGTCTTCAGTGAAAATGGAGCATTGCCTGACGGATTGACACATAATCGATTATATTATGCTATTCGTGTTAATAGTACACAAATTAAAATAGCTCCAGGTCTTGATGAAGCTAATTCGGGAAATGCTCTCGTTTTGAATAACAAGGGTGGAAGAATTTATGTTGCTAGTAATGTATCTGATAAAGTTTCTGGAGATGTAGGTCATCCAGTTCAATGGGACTCTACTAATACTCAGTGGTATATCAATACTTCTAGTACAAATGGAATATATTCTGCTATAAGCACAGGAAATACTCCAGATGTTATTACTGATGTTTATATTGTTAGAAAGAAAGACTTCAGAAGGAATAGGGATCTCTCATATAAAGTTAGATATGTTATTCCTAAGGAAGAAACAGATGCTAGATCTCCATTAGATTCTTTCAATATTCAAGAAAGCTCTACAACTGGTGATTATCGTGCTGGAACACTTACATCAACATCTCAGTCCAAGAATAATAAGTTTATTTCAAACTGTATTTTCAATGGTGGAGTTGTAAGTGTTACTTCTGAGAAGGCACATAATCTTAAAGTTGGTTCGAAGATTGTTGTTAACAAAGTAAAGAGTACAGTTAATACTGTAGGAGCAGCTAATTCTGGATTTAATGGTAGTTTTGTTGTAACTGGAATTTCTAGCGATCTTACATTCACATATTCTATAGAAGATTTCCCTGGTGAAATAACCAATGTTACATCTACTCGTAGTAGTGATCTTCCTAATTTTGAAATAAACGAATATACTAATGCACTTTCAGTTTATAGTGCAGAAGTATTGAAAGAGTACAAACCATTAGTTAGTGATGGTGTTTATCATATTACTATCGTTGATAATTCTGTTGAACCTGATGTTAATTTCTTCAACAATGGCGAATATAAATTTGCACAATCTATTAGCAACTTAATTCCAAGAACTGATAGAGATAATCCAGTTGATAATTTTGAAACAGCAGTTTCTTATGCTATGAAGAGTCAGATTGGTGTTGTTGTTACCAATGATCCAAAGAGAAGTATTAGTAAAGAATCTGTTAGTAAGTTATTGCTTTCTTCTGGTAGAGCTGGAGAAGTTAATAATGTTGAGGTTGACGATATTGTTCTTGGAAAAACATTCGATGGACTTGCTGATCGTGTTGGATCTGCTGTTAGCGTAACTACCTCTGCTGGCCATGATTTTGGCAAACTTTCCTCTGTCAGCATATATGATCACGAAGGAACACTTCAAAATGGAACAAATTATGTTCCTGGAACCTATTATGGTGTAAGACTTGTTGGTCCATCTACAACTAGTGGAGCCACAGCAGAAGTTACTGTTAACTCAAGTGGAAATGTTTCTAGTGTTTTCATAATGGATGGCGGTTCTGCTTATGGTATTGGTCATACCTGCGAATTAGCAGACATTCCAAGATCTGCTGCTGGTCTTGTTGGTATTGTCACTGTAAGTGCTGGTGATGTTATGAATGAGGTTGGATCCTCTTTCGAAATATCTGGAGTAAGAAACGTAACAACCGTTGGGATAGCAACTACGGTATCCTCTCTGAACGGTTCTTATCAGTTGCTTGATATTATTGATAGTAATACTTTTAGATATACCACTAAGACTTCTGTTGGAACAACTGAAACCGAAGTTTATAGTTCTTATGTATCTCAGACTGGTCCTTCAATTGCTGTTACTTGTCTTTATTACGGATCGTCTGTTGGTATTGTAACTGTTGGCTGTGGTCAAACACATGGATTATCAGTTGGTAATAAAGTTAGAATAGTTGGTATTGAGTCCTTCAAGGCATTCAAAGGTGAGAATGGAGTAACTGATAGTGCTGTTACTATTCATGATGAAGAATTCTATGATGATTACTTTGTTGTAGATACAATTGGAGTCGGAGCATCCAATTACTTTACTGCTCAGGCCAAGAAAGGTCTTACTGGAGTTAAGAGTTTTACTGGAATCACGACAGCATTCTCTCTCAAGACTGCTTATGCCTCTCAGTTTGGTCTTCCTACGATGGAAGATGAGAAATTATCTGAAAGACTATCACCAATTTATACAGGAATTAATAAGAACCTTACTAGTACTGTTGCAGCATCAAACTCTACTATTAGTGTTAGTGATACAAAAGGATTATACAAAGGAGATTTCATTCAGATAAAGGATGAAATTGCTAGAATTGTTGATGTACCAACTTCAACAACTCTGGACGTTATCCGTGGTCAATTGGGAACAGACTCTAAAGCATATCCTGTTGGAGAAGTTCTAAGAAAAATTTCTCCAATTCCTATTGAACTTCGTAGACCTTCTATCATTCGTGCCTCTGGTCATACATTTGAATATCTTGGATTTGGTCCTGGTAACTACTCAACAGCTCTTCCTCAGAGACAGGATAGAGTTCTCACAGATAGAGAAATCATCAACTCTCAGGCAAGATCCTCTGCTGGTGGTATTGCCGTCTATACTGGAATGAATGACCGTGGAGATTTTTACATTGGCAATAAGAGAATCATTTCACCAACTGGAGAAGAAGTCGTTGTTGACACTCCATTCCCAGCTGATATTACTGAGGGTGATGCTTCTAAGTTGAAGATTGATACTGATGATATCTTGGTTGGTAAGAGACTTCGTGTTGAGGGTGGTCCTGATCAGGAAATGGTCAGCACCTTTGGCGGTCCAGTTATATTCTCTAATAACATCAATGTTCTCGGTGGAGAGGGTGTTCAGGCAGTTAATCTGAATCTTTCTGGAGATCTAGATCAACCAAGAAAGATTACGATGTCTGATACTAAGCCATTGATTGATGGTAAAGTTGGTGATATTGTATTGAACGCAGTTCCTGCCTCTGGTGGATTTACTGGATGGGTTTACACAACTGAAAGTACTTGGAGACAATTTGGTCTTATCAGTACATCAGATACAGAAACAAATCTTGTTGTTGATGGTGTATTTGCGAATGGTGATGTTGTTGGATATGCTGGATCCTTCACTAACTTAAATGTAACTGGAATAGGAACGATCTTTAATGCCAATATCCAAAGTGGTATTTCATCTGTTGATGCTACTTCTACCAAGGATCTCTATGTGTCTGGAATAGCTACATTTAAGAGTGATAATCCTGGAGGTATCAAGTTTGAATTCTTAGGTGGAAATGTTGGAGTTTATACCAATATAAGAGTTAATGCTGAGAATGATGGTGATGTAATGTCCTTTGATATCAATCAAGATTCTAGACACCCAACTGGAGCACATTCTGGAGCACTTGCACCTAAAGGAGTTAGAGTTGTA
>VMHT01150935.1_pt1 | contig 12578 bp, 10 predicted proteins | sample 4693611 | NCBI WGS metagenome assembly VMHT01 (sample SAMN12280063, study PRJNA550983) | marine metagenome | isolation source: seawater sampled from same location over 5 years 0.02-0.2 micron viral filtrate | place: USA: collected off the coast of southern California halfway between the port... ...
CCGGCTTACAGATTATCTGGCAAAATTCCAATTAAAATGTTCTATTTTTGTACTATTTTCCAATATACAAACTTATTGACTAATTTCTAAAAACCCATACTATCCCAATTAATCCCATTATGGAGAGTACATATAAAAATTTTAATTATAGAGGTTTTTTAAATAAAAATGTTTTTATCAAGTTACGAAAACAAAATAGACAAGAAAGGACGTGTTTCAGTGCCTGCAACTTTTAGGTCAAATTTAAACTCTATGGGATACAATGGATTTATTGCTTACCCGTCTTTTAATCATGCTGCGCTAGAAGCTTGTTCTCAAGACAGAATAGAAAAACTTTCAAATACTATAGACTCGCTGAATCCTTTTGAAGAAAAAAGGGATTTTTTTGCAACCTCAATTTTATCTGAAAGTGAAAATTTACATTTCGATACCGAAGGTAGAGTTTCATTGCCTTTTAAGCTACTTAATCATGCAAAAATAAAAAACAATGTTTTATTTGTTGGCTTAGGAAAAGCATTTCAAATTTGGGAACCAAGTAATTTTGAAAAATTTAAAGCAGTCGCAAGAAAAAAAGCTTTTCAAAACAGATCTAGTTTAAAATGGGATAACAATCAAAAGGGAGAACTGTAATGAGTATAAATATTGGTGGTGGAGAACTTAAAGAACTAAAACCAAGAATCTTAGTACTAGGAGTAGGCGGCGCTGGCGGTAACGCTATTAACGCAATGATCGACTCAGGTATGAAAGGTGTAGAATTTGTAGCTGTAAACACAGATGCCCAAGATTTAAAAATGAGCAAGGCAGATGCAAAAATCCAAATTGGAATGAATTTAACTAAAGGTTTAGGTGCAGGTGCTAAACATGACATTGGCCAAGCTGCAGCTGATGAGTCATTAAATGAAATAACAAGTTATATGCAGGGAGCAAATATGGTTTTTATCACCTCAGGAATGGGAGGAGGTACCGGTACCGGAGCGTCACATGTAATTGCAAAAGCGGCAAGAGAGTTAAACATTTTAACTGTTGGAGTGACAACACTTCCTTTTTCTTACGAAGGCCCAAAAAGAATGAGAAGAGCAATGCAAGGTTTAGAAGAATTTAAAAAACATTTAGATACAGTTATAGTAGTTCCTAACCAAAATCTTTTTAAAATAGCTAGTGAAACTACAACTTTTAAAAATGCTTTTATCTTGTCAAACAATGTACTTAAACACGGAGTTCAAAGTGTAACAGACCTTATGGTTAGACCTGGAATGATAAATTTAGATTTTGCAGATGTAGAAACGGTAATGAGTTCAATGGGTAAAGCTATGATGGGTACAGGTGAAGCTGAAGGAGAAAATAGAGGTAATGTAGCTACTGAAATGGCATTAAACAATCCACTTATTGATGAATACTCTTTAAAGGGAGCAAAAGGATTATTAGTAAATATAACTGGAGGGGATGATCTAACTTTGTTTGAAGTAGAAGAGTCTGTCAATAGAATTAGAGCTGAGGTCGATCCTGAAGCAGAATTAATTTTTGGAGCAATCGAAGATACAGAACTTAATGGAAAAATAAGAGTTTCAATTGTTGCAACTGCATTAGACGGTCACGAAACAGAAAATAAAACAGTTTTAAATATGGTATCAAGAATTCAAAATAGAAACACTGGTTATTCTGAAAACTTGTTTTCTCATAATCCTAGAATGGACAATAATACATTAGGCGCAATTGATGGAGCAACAGCATTAAAACTTGATGAAAGTTTTGAAATTAAAGATGAGTCTCAAAACGATGTAATTAATGATGCTTCACCAAGCTTAAATGAGGAAATACCAAACTTTGACACTGAAAATAATTCTTCTGAGGTTCCAACAGGTGTATCAATTGAGAGTGCTTCTTATATTGAAAATTCCAACTTAAATAATAACACAGAAACCACAGAGCAGATAAATAGTATTAATGATGAAGAATACACACCTAGACTATTTTCTGAAGAACACAATGTATCCGAAGAGATTGACAATGAACATAAGGAACAGTCTCAACATGACACGGATGAATTATTCGACCAAGATTTAAACGAAGAAGAAGATTTTGAAATTCCTGCCTTCTTAAGGAAACAGAAATTTTAATGAAAAAATCATTGAGCAATGAACAATCATACACCATCACTGGAATTCTCCCATTTTCCAGTGATGTTGAATGAAGTTTTAAAAATAACTTCACCATTTGATGGAGGCAAATATATTGACTGCACATTCGGTGGAGGTGGATACTCTAAAGAAATTTTAAAAATTCCAAATACTGAAATAGCAGCAATAGATAGAGATAATAATATTAAATCTATTGCAGAGGAACTACAAAGAAAATTTCCAAAACGATTTAAATTTTATCAAATAAGATTTAGTCAACTAGATACTATTTCTGAAAATCATGTAGATGCAATAATTTTTGATTTAGGCTTATCATCAATTCAGTTAAATAACCTTGAAAGAGGTTTTTCATTCAAATCAGATAAGCAATTAGACATGGCAATGGGTCTCAATAACATTTCTGCTTTGGAAGTTGTTAATAATCTTAGTGAATCAGATTTAAAATCGATAATTAAATTTCTTGGTGATGAAAAAGAAGCCACAAAAATTGCAAGAAATATTGTTAATACTAGAAAGAAAAAAAGAATAACTAAAACTAATCAACTAGTTAAAATTATTGAAGAAAGTAAAAAAAAAGATTTTTCAAAAAAAATAAATCCTTGCACCAAAACATTTCAAGCGCTTAGAATATTTGTAAATAAAGAAATAAGCGAGTTAATAAATGGAATTATTAATGCAGCTAAAAAATTAAAACCAGGTGGTAAAATTTTAGTTGTAACCTTTCATTCTATTGAGGATAGAATAGTAAAATATTTTTTTAATAATTTTTCAAAAAACAAATCTAGATCATCAAGATATTTTCCTGAAAATAAAATTGAGCAAGCGTATTTATTTGAGGAGTATAAAAATAAAGTTCTTAAACCTTCTGAAATAGAAGTAAAAAAAAACAATAGAGCAAGATCTGCAAAGTTAAGGTTTGCAATTAGGAGTAATACTGATTTTCAATACCCCCAAGAGCTAATAAATAAATTTAAAAATTATTTAAAATTGGAGTCTATAAATGTTTAATTCAAAGTTTATTATTTCATTAACTGTATTTGTATTTTTCCTAATCATAACTTCTGTAATTAAAAATCAGTCAAGAATATTGGAAAAACAAATAGAGGGATTAAATAGTAATATTATATTAAAAGAAAAAGATTTAAGCGAGACCGAATTAGAATTTTCTTATTTATCTTCACCGTATAAAATTGAAAAGAAATTTAACAGAAGAGATTTAGAAAAATATAAGCCAATTAAACACTCGGATATATTCTACGATATATATGATTTTAATAAAATTGAAAAGAAATTTTCCAATCTTATAAATATAGATGAAAAAAAAATTAAGCAGAAATAAAACTACTAATCAAACAAGTTTTTATTTTGAAGATTATTTAGAAACAAATAAAAAAAGAAAAATTTTAAAAAAAAATAATAATTTTGAAGATAGAAACTATTTGTTATTTTTTTTCTTTTTCTCTTTAATTATAATTTTTTCATTTAAAATAGGGCATATTTCATTAAGTCAAAAAGAGGTTTTGGGTTTAAATAATCAAAATTCAAAATTTAACTTATTAAGAAGAGATATAGTTGATAGAAATGGCGTAATAATTTCTAGAAACATTAACGCATATCATGCTGCAGTTGATCCTAAATTAGTTAAAGACAAAAAAAACTTTTTAATAAAATTAAGATTAATTTTCCCCAATCTTCCAATTGAAGAGATAAGACAAAAACTTAATGGTGAGAAATATTTTCGTATAAAAACTAGGATAACTCAAAATGAGAAACAAATACTTTGGTCACTAGGAGAAAAAGCAATTAAATTTGAGCCATTTCAAGCTAGAATGTACATTCATGGCGATCTATTTAGCCATGTTATTGGTCAAGTCGATTATGATAACTTTGGAATCTCAGGACTTGAAAAATATTTTGACAAAGAATTAAAAAATAAAGATTTAAAAGACAGTCCACTAGAGTTAACTTTAGATAGCAATATTCAATATATTATTAATAAAGAATTAAGCGAAGCTATAAAAACTTTTGATGCCTCAGGAGCAGCCGCTCTACTAATGAATGTTAACAGTGGGGACATAATATCTTTAGTTTCTTTGCCTAATTTTAATATTAATCAACGTAAAACAATTAAAGATAAAAATTATATCAATAAAATTACAAAGGGTGTTTATGAATTAGGGTCTATATTTAAAACCTTTACCGTAGCATTAGCTCTTGAAAGCAATATTGTTAAAAAAGATACTGTTATTGAAAACATACCTAGAAAATTGAAGTGCTCAATTCATGACATTACTGATATGAAAGAACATCCAAGTAGCCTTTCAACAGAAGAAATTTTAGTAAGATCTTCTAATGTGGGATCTGTAATTTTGGCACAAAAAATAGGCAAAAATGTTTTTAAAAAATTTATAAAAAATACCAACTTAACAAAAGTTCCAGAAATTGAACTCGAAGAAGTCGGTGTCCCTCATGATATTAAATGGAACAAATGTAAAATTGAAACAATTTCTTTCGGTCATGGAATAACAACTACGCCTCTTCAAGCCACAACATTATACGCCAGTCTTACTAATGGAGGAAATTTAGTCACTCCTAGTTTGATAAAAGAGAGAAGTAACATTGAAACAAAAAAAATAATATCCAATGAAACAAGTAAAGAAATAACAAGTATTTTGAGGCAAGTTGTTAGTAGTGAAAATGGGACAGCAAGTTTAGCAGATATAGATGGGTATTATGTAGGAGGAAAAACAGGGACAGCAGAGAGCTATGGGAATAACAAACAAAGAATAAATTCATTTATTTCTGTTTTTCCCTCGCAAAAACCAAACTATTCATTATTTGTAATGCTTGAGAATCCAAAACTAAATAAAGATCTAGTTTACAACTATCGTGGAACAAAAACTAAAGCACCATATAATACTTCTGGTTGGAATTCTGTTTATGTTGCTGGCAAAATAATAGAAAAAATTGGACCAATTTTAGCCATAAATAATAAGGATTTTTTAAACCAATATGTTGTTGAAAAATTTAATTAAAGAAATCCCTTTTAACAAAAGAAATATTTCAGTTAATGGAATTTCATCAAATAGTAGTAGTACAAAAAAAAATTATATCTTTTTTGCAATTAAAGGAAAAAAGGAGAACGGTGAAAATTTTATCAAACATGCAATTAAAAAAGGGGCTTCCGTCATAATTTGTTCAAATAAATGTAAATTCAAAGATAAAAGTATACTAGTAATTAAAAAGAATAATGTAAGAAATTTTTTGAGCGAAATTGCTTCAAGGTTTTATAACTTAAAACCGAAAAACATAATTGCTGTTACTGGCACTAATGGAAAAACGTCTGTTGCTGATATGTTTTATCAATTATTTAGGTTAAACAATAGGCCTGTTGCTTCAATCGGAACGCTGGGAATTAAATATAATAACAAATTTTTAAAAACTAGTCTGACATCACCTGACACTATATCATTACATAAAACTTTGAATTTTCTTAAAAAAAAAAAAATTGAAAATGTAATTATCGAGGCTTCAAGCCATGGTTTGCATCAAGAGAGACTTCATCATATAAATTTTAAATCAGCTGTTTTTACTAACTTTAGTCAAGACCATTTGGACTATCATAAGAATATGAAAGCATATTTGGATGCTAAGCTTATTTTATTTAGGAAAATTTTGAGAAAAAATACTAAAATAATTTCAGATAAGGATATTTTACCATTTAAAATTTTAAAAAAGATATCTAAAAAAAGAGGATTAAAAATAGTTGATATAAGTAGTGAGTTTTTAAAAGTTAAAAACCAATTACCTGCTTTTCCAGTTTTTAAGAAAAAGAATTTAGCTATGGCAATTTCGGTTGCAAAAATATGTGGTCTTAAAGAGCATTTGATTTATGGAAAAATAAAAAAAATCAATGATGTAAATGGAAGATTGGAATTAGTAAAAAAATTTCCAAATAAAGTTAAAGTTTTTTTAGATTATGCTCACACCCCAGATGCCCTTTTTAAAACTTTAGAGTATTTTAAAAATGAAAATAAAAAAAATATATCCATTGTTTTCGGTTGCGGAGGAGATAGAGATAAAAAAAAAAGACCATTAATGGCTAAGATAGCAAATAAATATTGCAGCAAAATTTATATAACAGATGACAATCCAAGAAATGAAGGCCCTCAAAAAATTAGAAAAGAACTATGTAAATATATTCCAAGAAAAAAAAGTTTTAATATTGGAAATAGACGTACTGCTATTAAAGAGTCTATTAAGAAGGCAATTCCTGGAGAAATAGTATTAGTAGCAGGAAAAGGGCATGAAGAAATTCAAATTTATAAAAATAAAACTTATAAAATATCTGATAAAAAAATTATAAAAGGAACTATTATAAAATCAAAAAATCTATCTAAAAAAAAATTTAATTATTTTGAAAATAATTTAGTTTTACAAAAAATTACGGGTTATAAAAAACTTTTTAATTTCAATGGATTATCCACTGATACTAGATCAATAAAAAAAGGTAATTTATTTTTAGCACTCAAAGGCAAAAAAAATAATGGAAATATATTTATCAAAGACGCTTTAAAAAAAGGTGCAAGTTGTGTCGTATCTGACTCTGTAAAAAAAATTGGAAAAAACATAATCAAGGTAAAAAATTCTATCTCTTTTTTAAATTCCTTTGCAAAACTAAAACGCGAAAAATCTTCTGCAAATATAATTGCTATTACTGGAAGTGCTGGAAAAACATCTCTAAAAAATTTGCTAGGTCAGTTGCTAAAAAAATTTGGCGAAACGTATTATTCACCAAAATCTTTTAACAACCACTTAGGTGTTCCTATAAGTTTATCTAATTTAAGTTCATTCGAAAAATACGGCGTTTTCGAAGTTGGAATGAGTAAGGCCGGAGAAATTAAAAACTTATCAAAATTAATAAGACCCCATCTAGGTATAATTACCAATGTTGGTGAAGCACATTTAGAAAATTTTAAAAATGTAAAAGGGATAGCTAAAGCGAAATCTGAAATAATAGAAAGTATCAAAAGAGGAGGAAAAATTATTTTAAATAGAGATGATAAATTTTTCAATTTTTTATATCAAAAAGCAAAGTTCTTTAATCTTGAAATAATTACTTTTGGCAAACATAGAGAGTCAAATATCTTATTAAAAAAGATTAATGAAAAAAATGGAAATTCAAAAATTTTTGTAAATATAGATAATCAGAGCTTAATTTATGAATTTAGAGATATTAATATTTATAACATTCTGGCAGGTTTAGCTGTACTGTATGCATTAAAAATTGATATCAAAAAGATTAAATCACTAATAAAGAATTTACAACCAACTGCGGGAAGAGGAAAAAAATATAATATTTTAAGATATAAGAAAAAATTTAGATTTATAGATGAAAGTTATAATGCAAATCCATTATCAGTAAAAAATGCCATTTTAAGATTTAACTCATTTAAAAAGGAAAAATTTAAAAAGTATTTAGTATTGGGTGACATGTTAGAATTAGGTCAAAAATCCAGAAAATATCATGAAGAAATTTCAAAAGTTATTAACAACTCTGATATCGACAAAGTATTTGTTAAGGGAAAACAAACTATATTCACCTTTAAGAATCTAAATAAAAATAAAAGAGGAAATATTTTGCAAAGTACAGAGGATATAGACTTAAACTTAAGAAGTATAATTTCTAATAATGATTATTTAATGATTAAAGGATCCAATGCTACAGGTTTAAATAACTTTAGTAAAAATATTATAAAAGGAATTTAAATGCTCTTCAGTCTCTTAACATCTTTAGTTGATCAATACTCATTTTTAAATGTTTTTAAATATCTGACATTTAGAACCGGATTATCTGTTGTAACTTCTTTGATAGTTGTTTTTATTATTGGAGGACCACTTATTAAGTTATTTTCAGAAAAAATGATTACCGGCCCTATTAGACAAGATGGTCCAATTGATCATATAATCAAAAAGTCTGGCACACCTACTATGGGCGGAGTGATCATTATAATTGGAATTACTTCTGGTACGTTATTATGGGCTGACTTAAAAAATATATATGTTTGGATACTTATATTCGTATCTTTATCTTTAGGAAGTTTAGGATTGCTAGACGATGTCCTTAAGATAAAATATAAAAATTCTATAGGACTTAAATCAAGTCTAAAATTTCTTGGTCAGTTAATTATAGGTATAATAACTTTAACATTATTGATTAAATTTTCTAATCACGAATATTTATATAATCTCTATTTTCCATTTTTTAAAAATTTAATTTGGCAAATGGGTTTATTTTTTATTCCTTTTGGATTGTTTGTTTTAATTGGAGCATCTAATGCAGTAAATTTGACTGATGGCTTAGATGGGCTTGCTACTGTACCCGTAATGTTAGTAGCACTTTCTTTCACATTAATTTCTTACGTCGTAGGTAATACAATTTTTTCTGAATATTTGAAGATACAATATATTCCAGATGTTGGAGAATTGTCGATTTTTTGCGGTTCAGTAGTGGGAGCGTGTTTAGGTTTTCTTTGGTACAATGCGCCTCCTGCAAAAATTTTCATGGGTGACACTGGCTCACTTTCATTAGGAGGGTCATTGGCGGCCATTGCAATTATTGTAAAACATGAAATAGTTTTAGCCATAATAGGAGGTTTATTTGTTTTAGAAACAGTTTCTGTGATCATCCAAGTACTTTCATTTAAATTAACGGGAAAAAGAATATTTAAAATGGCTCCAATTCATCACCACTTCGAAAAAAAAGGTTGGGCAGAGTCTACAATTGTAATTAGATTTTGGATTATTGCCATAATCTTAGCATTAATTGGATTAGCAACATTAAAATTAAGGTAAAATGTTTAAAACTCCTAAACTCAAAGAACATTCGTTCCTTGTTTATGGGCTTGGAATAACCGGTAGTTCTGTAATTAATTTTTTTAAAAAGAAAAAAATTTCAAATTTTAAAGTTTATGATGATAAATATGAAAACCTTTTTAAAAGTTATAGGACAAAAAATCTTAATAAATCATTAAAGCAAGTAGACTATATTATTTTGTCTCCAGGAATTAGCTTAAATAAAAACAAAAAACTCCAAAAATATAAAAAAAAAATTATAACTGATTTAGATTTATTTTATTTAGATAGAGAAAAATTTAAAAGCATTGTTGTTACCGGAACAAACGGAAAGTCCACTACATGTAAATTATTAGATCACGTTTTAAAAAAAAATAAATTTAAATGTTTATTAGGAGGGAATATAGGCAGGCCTTTACTAAGTTTAAATAAAGTAAATAATAGTTTTGTAATAATAGAAGCCTCATCTTTTCAACTTTCACATTCAAAATTTATTTGCCCAGACTTTGCTCTTTTTCTAAATTTAACTAATGATCATATAGATTGGCATGGAAGCACAAAAGAATATTTAAATTCCAAACTTAGAATATTTAAAAATCAGAATAAAAAACAATATGCTTTTACAAACAAAAAATTAAAGATAGCCTTTAAAAAGAAAAATTTTAAAAGTAAATTAATTATTCCTAAAATAAGAGATTATAAAAAAATAAAGTATAAAATTAAAAATAGTTATTTAGCTTCTAATATTAATGATGAAAATGTAAGCTTCGTTTTTGAATTGTCTAAATTGATTAATATAAGCCAAAAATCATTTGTTAAATCCATTCAATCTTTTAAAGGATTAGAGCATAGATTTGAAATTTTTATGAAAAAAAAGAACGTTACTTTTATCAACGACTCTAAAGCGACAACCTTTGAATCTGCTATTACAGCTATATCCGGTTTAAAAAATATTTTTTGGATTTTAGGGGGTCTTCCAAAAAAAGGGGATAAAATTAATTTATTAAATTACAAAAAAAATATAATCAAATGTTATCTAATTGGAAAAAATATTAATTTTTTTAAAAAGCAGATAGAAGGAAAGGCTTCTTTCTCAATTTCAAAAACCCTTGAGAGCGCAATTAATCAAATAGTTAAAGATTATAAATTTTATAAGAAAAAAAAGTGCTTAATTTTATTAAGTCCGGCAGCTGCATCATTTGATCAATTTAAAAATTTTGAAATAAGAGGAAACAAATTTAAAAAATTATGTAAAAAATATGCAAGAAAATTCATTTAAATTTTTCATACTTAACTATTGGAGAAGTATTGATAAAAAAATCTTTTTTTGTTTTTTTATACTATTTTTCCTAGGATTGTTTTTTTCATTTTCATCAACATCTTCGCTCGCAGGAGAAAGATTAAACAAAGACTATTATTTCTTTTTTACTAAACATTTAATTTTTACAATTTCAGCAATATTAATCATGATGATAATTTCATTTATTAGAACAGAAGAATTGATTAAACTTGTTATTCCTGCTTTTGTAGTTTCTTTTATTTTTTTGGCTATAGTTCCAATAATTGGAGTAGAGGTAAAAGGAGCTAGAAGATGGTTAAATCTGTATTTTTTTAATCTACAGCCTGTAGAAATATTAAAACCATTATTCATTTTGATGACAGTAAAGATACTTGCTTACAAAAATTTTCAAAATTATCACATAAAATATTTTTTAAGTTTCATACTTTTAAGTTGTGTGATCATTTTATTAATCGATCAACCTGATTTAGGACAGTCAATATTATTAACTAGTAGCTGGATCGCAACTGTTTTTGTATCTGGAGTTAGCCTAATATATATTGCAATTTTTCTCGCAATTTTTTTAATATTTTTAAGCTCACTATTATTTTTTTTACCCGAAAAGTTTGGATATATTATCAACCGTTTAATTTCATTTTTTGATCCCAGCCAAGGTGATAGATTTCAATCATCCGCAGCTCTTGATGCAATTAAACTTGGAGGTTTAACCGGTCAAGGAATGGGTGAAGGTATTTTGAAAGAGAGCGTTCCAGAAGCTCATACTGACTACGTAATTGCAGTAATATCTGAAGAATTCGGTTCTATAGTCTCAATTACTATAATTACAATTTTTTTATATATAGCATTTAGGATTATAAAAAGTTCCTTTAATCAGGATAATGAATTTATTAAGATTTCTTTAAGTGGCTTAGCATCTTTATTAATCTTTCAAACTTTTATACATGCAGGGGTAAATACTAATTTATTGCCGACAACTGGAATGACTTTACCTTTTTTGAGTTACGGTGGATCTTCTCTGATGGGTAGTGCCATTTTAGCTGGTCTAGTTTTAAATTATACTAAAAATAAAACTTATTTATATGACTAAAAAAAAAATATTGATTGCAACAGGAGGTACTGGTGGACATATTTTTCCTGCATTGAGTTTAGCAAAAAATCTAATTAAAAAAAATTATGATATTATAATAACTTCTGACAAAAGAGGTTTAAAATACCTTAGTGATATAAATGAGATAAATTTAAAAAAAATAACTTCATCTCCTTTAATAAAAAGAAATATTTTTAAATTAATATATTCTATATTGTTGATTTGCTACTCAACTGTGAAGTCCCTTTTTTTACTTTCTTTAAATAGACCTCATATTATTATAGGGATGGGTGGATACTCTTCATTTCCTGTTTGTATTGCTGCAACAATTTTAAGAATAAAATTTACTATCTATGAAAATAATTTAATTATAGGAAAAGCTAACAAATATTTGCTTAAATTTGCTGAAAAAATCTTTGTTTCTTATAAAGATCTTGAGGGAATTAGAGAAAAATATAAAAAAAAGATTATTGAAGTTGGCAATATAATTAGAGAGGAAATAATTGAATTTAATAATTATGACGATTTAAAAAAAAAATTCGATATTATTAATATTCTAGTTCTTGGAGGCAGCCAAGGGGCAAAAATCTTTGCAGAAAAGTTACCGCATGTTTTTAAAGACTTAAAAGAAAGCGGAATACCTTTAATGGTTTATCAGCAGTGTCAAACAAATCAGGAAGATGAGTTATCCAAATTTTATAAAAATCAAAATATAAAATTTGAAATATTTAATTTTACAAATAAAATTTCTGATTATTATAGTAAATCAAATCTCGTAATTACAAGATCCGGGGCTTCGGCTTTAGGAGAATTAATTAATGTTAAAATTCCATTAATCGCTATTCCACTACCGACCTCAGCTGATAATCATCAATACATAAATGCAAAATTTTACGAAAAAAAAGGAATGTGTTTTATTTTAGAAGAAAAAAATATTTCTGAAGATTTATACAAGCTTATTTTCACTAATTTTAAAGATAATACAAAGTTTAATAGTATTATATTAAATCAAAGACAATATTCTGACAAAGATGTTTTCAATAAATTAAATTTTAATATAGAAAAAATTATTAATGAAAAAAATTAATTTAGGTCAAAAGGATATAATTCATTTTATCGGTATCGGCGGTATCTGGATGAGTGGGCTCGCACAGATAATGAAAAACATGGGCTTCAAAGTTCAAGGAAGCGATCAAAA
>VMHT01177376.1_pt1 | contig 12573 bp, 4 predicted proteins | sample 4693611 | NCBI WGS metagenome assembly VMHT01 (sample SAMN12280063, study PRJNA550983) | marine metagenome | isolation source: seawater sampled from same location over 5 years 0.02-0.2 micron viral filtrate | place: USA: collected off the coast of southern California halfway between the port... ...
CCTTGACTCACCAGAAAATGCATACTGGGATTCTGACTCTGAATCATGGTTTATCTCAAGCCTTGGAGGCGAAAAGGTTACCATTGCTGAAGATGCTTATGGTTGGTTGACACGTTTGGACAAAGACAGAAATGTGATCGCCAGTCGATGGGTAGAGGGACTGGACGCTCCAACAGGGATGGCTTCTTACAAAGGACATTTATATGTTGCAGATCGAGGCGTGTTGGTGAAGATTAATATAGAAAAGGGAGAAATCATTGAAAAAATCAAGCTCACTGGCTCTCGCTTTCCCAACGATGTAGCTGCTGCTGATAATGGTGATATATACATATCCGATACTTATGAAAATATAATTTACAAGCTGGACCTGAAAGGTAAATTGGAAGTCTTTCTTCAGTCGGATCAATTAGAATGCCCAAATGGCTTGTGGGTTGATGGAAATGATCTAATAGTAGCTACTTGGGGACCCATGTCCAATGAGGCTACCTTTGAGACAAGTAAAAAAGGAACTGTATTGAAAGTCAATAGAAAAACCAAAGTCATTCAGCCCATAGGGGAGGGCAAACCCATTGCAAACTTTGATGGTATAGTTAAATACGAAAATTATTATCTGGCTACTGACTGGACTGGTGGACGACTATTGAAAATTTCGAAATCAGGAGAAGTCACGGAAATTTTAACCGGATTTATTCAATTGGCGGACTTGGGTATTGATGAAAAAAATGGAATCATCATGATGCCTGAAATGAGCAAGAACAGGTTCATAATATTAAATACAAAAGGACTTTAAATTCTAATCATCCAATTACAATAAATTATGTCTAAGAACATGATAAAAAAAATAGTAAAAGTCTCAACTCTTTCCTCGTGCCTAATGGTACTCTGTTGCTTCAGCACATTGCTCAGAGCTGCGGAGATTAGCCCCGTTAAGGATGGTAGCTGGCAAGATCAAAATATTTGGTCTGGAGGTCAACTACCAGGTGAAAATGATGATGTAGTCATTCCAGTAGGGTTATCAATAATTCTTACTGGCAAAATAGAAGTCAAATCTATCACTATAAATGGCATCTTACGAGCACAAAATGATGCATCTATTGACCTTAAAACAGAGTGGATTCTTGTCAATGGTGCTGACGCCCTGTTTGAAGTAGGATCGGAGTCTCAGCCATATGAAGACGCAAATGGTTGTTCAATTACCCTGATTGGAATTAACGATTACGAAAACCACGGTATGGGAGATAAGTTTATTGGAGCCATGAATGGGGGTCGTGTAGAGTTACATGGAGAGGAAAAAATTAGTTGGACGCATCTGGGAGCAACCGCTAATGCAGGAGCTAACCAAATTACATTGTCTGAAGCCGTAGATTGGGAGGTTGGAGACGAAATTGTTATTGTCTCTAGTCGACTAAATTGGAAAGAGGCAGAAAAAAGGACTATTTCAGATATTAGTGATAATGGGTTAACACTTACTTTAAACAATAGTTTGAACTATCCGCATATAGGGACCGTTGAAACATATACAAGACAAACAGACAACAAAACATGGACAACCGATTTACGAGCGGAAGTGGGGCTGTTGACCCGCAACGTGAAGGTTCAGGGTGATGCACAATCAGAGAATAATGGCTTTGGAGGGCACATCATGGCCATGATGGGTAGTACTTTAAATGCAAGCAGTATTGAGTTATATAGAATGGGACAAAAAGCCATACTTGGAAGATATCCCTGGCACTGGCATTTATTACATGAATTTGGAACAGGGCAATATTTCAAAAACTCAAGTGTTCACAGATCTTTTAATCGAGCCATTACAATACACGGAACAAGTTATGTGAATGTAGAGAATAACTTTTTTTATGATCATATTGGGCACGGGGTATTTCTTGAAGATGGCAGTGAAAGGTTCAATACCATTAAAAATAATGTGGTGTTACTTTCTAAAAGACCCAAAATAGGAGAAGAATTGACACCTTCGGATAATGAATTGAATGAGGTTCAAAACCGAACCCCTTCAAGTTATTGGATCACCAACCCTAACAATATATTTGAAGGTAATGTTGCAGCGGGTACAGAGGGTACAGGTTATTGGTTTGCTTTACCAAAAAGTCCCATGGGAGATTCTGCAGAAGACCCCAGATATAACGGAATGGAGCCTTACAAAGAACCATTGGGCTTATTTAAAAATAATAAAGCACATAGTTGTATGAGTGGTTTTGATATTTTCGACCAGTTAAATGCAGATCATAGTATTAGAAAAAATGCGGGGTGGAAAAATAGTGACCAACACTTAATTCAAGGTTGTACATGGTACGCTAACAATCTCGCAATTTACTCAGGAATTGGTGGAGGTGTAGGAGATAAAATTACCTATGTTGGCAACTTGATTTTTCACGACAATGTATTAACAGATAATAAGACAAACATTATGTTTGCCAGTTATTCACAAATTCAAGAGTCGGTAATTGTTGCCAACTCAGGTAACGATATCTACAATGGTTTTACAAATTTATATCGAACCTACGACGGTGCCGGACAGGTTAGAGATTGCCATTTAGTAGGTTGGAATGGTTCAAATGTTAGCTATGTAGAAGATGGAGGAGCTGCTACTAAGCATACCAATCATCGAATTTCAGGAATCACAACAGATGATGGAATGCCGCCAATTATGGATCTTAATGATTACGATATTCGTATTTCGAATTCCGATTTTACACCTCAAAGTAAGTCTCATGTACGTGTTTGGAGTATGGTATTATATGATGAGGACGGGAGCTTCTCGGGCGAACCTCAATCCTCAGTTGTAAGCAACCATCCTATGATGCTTGTGGGTGATGAATACCAGCACCCCAACTGGGTAAATGCATATAGAAGTCCTCACAGTTTTGCACTGACTATATTACAATTTGATGGTCTGCCAAGAAGCAATTCACCTAATGTTACTTGTACTAGAACCAAATCAGGGACATCAACCGAATCTTATTTTGATTTCTATGGGTATAAAGATCATATTATGACTCCAGTGATTGTGAAAGAAAACTTTATGTACAGCTATACGTTTGAAACACTTCCGGCACCTAAAAATGTAAGTGTGATTTTGGATGATGCCTCTATAGGCGATAATGTCCTTTTTAGGTTTACAGATTTTGGAAAGCTGGGAGGAATGTCAATAAAACAGAATGGTATAGCATTGCCCAACAAAAGCTCAATCAGTGCTCTCGAGAACACTAATACTACAGCCTATTATGTTGAGCCTAATGGAGATTTGTACCTAAAATATGTGGCTACAAAGTTTCTACAAGATTTAGATATTAATTGGACAACCAGTTTTGATGTACCCATGCTCGATACCGATGGAGATGGCGTTTCCGATCGAGATGAAATCATTGCAGGCTCGAGTCCATTTTCAGATGCTGCACCTGAACCCGGACCTACTCGTATTACTTGGGATTTTGATAAAGATATGGAAGGATGGTACGGCAACCCCCGTAATTTGGGCATATCATGGAATAGTAATGGGTATTTAGACTGTGTCCCGTCCGGAAACGATCCATACGTTTATAATGAAAATTTGCAACCATTCGATACGGATAGAATAAACTATCTAAAGGTACGCGTGAAAAATGGAACGTCACATAACGTAGGTGCCTTGTATGTATTTGCCGGATCAGGGACATTTGCTATCCCATTTGCTATGACTCCCAATGCTTCTGAATTTGAGACCATACTTGTAGACCTTTCGACAGTAAGTGGGTGGAGTAACAATCTCTCGGTTAATAGGTTGAGGCTTGATCCTAACGCTAATGGTGCAAATGGTACAATTTCATTTGATTATATTTATTTAATGGAGACTGATTCTGAAAGTTTGGATCTGTCCAGTACTAATTTTACCATAGAAGTAACCGGTGAAACTTGTGCAGATGCTAAAAATGGATCAATTAATATTAGTGCTGAGAAAACACTTAGTTATTCGGTGAGCATAAATGATTCTCAAAGCTTTGATTTTAACAAAAACTTGACCATCGACGACTTAGTACCTGGAGATTATTCAATTTGCATTATGGTTTCTGAGGTACCTAACTATGAACAATGTTATAATTTGACCATTGAGGGTTCAGCCCATATTTCAGGTAGAACATTACGTACCAAAAAAGACAATATAGTTACCGAAACCATAGCTATTAACTCAGGTACGGCACCTTATACCATAGCTATCAATGGGGAAGAGTTGTTTTCTACTAATGATAATTATTTTTCAGTAGACGTAAATCATGGGGACAAAATAAGCGTTCGTACAAAATTTGAATGTGAAGGCATTTTATACAGTGATGTTAATCTTATCGATCAATTTACCGCATTTCCAAATCCTACAACTGACTATGTGGATATCCTTGTTCCAACGATTCAAAAACAGAAAATATCGGTCACTGTGTATACTTCACTGCAACAAAGAGTTCTGGTAAAGAATATTTCAGTTCAAAACGGACGGATTAGGGTGCCATTAAACCACCTCCCACCTGATCTTTATTTTGTGACCCTAAATTTAGAAACTCCTGTTAGTTTTAAAATTATAAAAAAATGAAAAAGCCAATAATAGTTTTACTTTACATAGGGTTGTTTATAGCTTGTAGTAGTGGCGGTTCTGATGATCTTGAATTTCCATCAACACCATCTCCTGCACCAGAAGAGAATAATGCTCCGTCAGTTCCATCATTGGTTTCACCAACAAATGAATTAAAATGCACAGAGACTTCTTTAGATTTTTCTTGGAACGCGTCAACAGATCCTGATAAAGACGATGTTTCATATAATATTCAAATAGCAACTAATAACTCATTTAATGCGAATTTACAAGTATTATCAACATCAAAAACCAGTGCTAATTTTACACTGTTAAAAGGAGTAGCTTACTATTGGAGAGTCAATGCCAGTGATACAAAGAAAAATGCAAGTGCTTATTCACCGATATGGAAATTTTACTCTGAAGGAAATGGAGTTAGCAACCATTTGCCTTATGCCGCTTCTTTAGTTAGTCCTTTATTGAATGCAGAGATTGACAATTCTTCTACTACTTTGCAATGGAGTGCAAGTGATGCAGATGACGATCCTTTAACTTATGATGTCTATTTTGGAACTGATAGTTCTCCAGCACTCGTAGCAGCAAGCATAACAGAAACCACATATAATGTAAACTTAGTTGCCGCTACAACATATTATTGGAAGATTGTTGTTAAAGATGATGCTAGAGGAGAAGCCATAGGGCAAGTATGGACTTTTAGTACCGAATGAGATAATTCGATAAAAATAAAAGTAAAAGCACTCTTAGAGTTATAGAATAAATGATTGAATGGTACTTTCTCCAGTGAGCCTTATAGCTCTATTATATTTAAGTACCTTATGGTGCTTGTTGGTGGTGAATGACAAATAGCGATCAGACGGATATTCATGTGAAACCTGATGGCGATGGAGGATGGTTCCATGATGTTCCGTTTCTTGCCCAATTCGTAATGATGAACTTTAAATGATTTTAAGCGCAAATTTTAATCATGATGAAGGGATCTTACAAGTTAGCTCGAAACTAAATTTAAAAAGGGTAAACTTACAGGTCTATTATAGGGGAAGTTTTTATTCCAAGCAATATATAACTGCATGATACTACAGGATAGAAATCTAAATTGTTTTTATTAAAATTGGATTTAATCTAAACAGAATGAAAAATTATTTGTCCTCTTTTTTGGTTGCTCTATTTTTAATATCCTGCGGAAATAATGACATGGTTTCCAAGAATAAATTCGATCAATTGGTGCAGCAATTTCAAAATCCTGTTGATGAAAATTCTATATGGTGCTACTGGTACTGGGTAGGGGATGATATTTCTAAAGATGGCATTACCAAAGATCTGGAAGCCATGAAAGAGGCCGGCATAGGAGCTGTACTTATTGGCAATATAAATCCGGAAGAAAAAGACGGAAAGGTACCAATATTGAGCGAAGACTGGTGGGATCACATGGTGCATGCAGTTAATGAAGGAAAGCGAATTGGCGTGGATATCGGAACCTTCAATTGTCCGGGTTGGAGTATGTCGGGAGGTCCATGGATCTCGAGTGATAAAGCCATGCGTCATATGATCTATTCTGAAACAACAGTTTCAGGAGGTAAGCAATTAGAACTGAAATTGGTAAAGCCAAAAGAAGAATTTCAGGATCTATATGTGCTTGCTTTTCCTTCCGTTGATGCCGAAGGATCAAGAGCTACCAGCCAAAATGCGAAGATCGAAATCACACCAAGTATTTCCGGAGCAAACAAACTATTTGATGAAAAAACGTCAACTACTGCTTCATTTTCTTACGGTGAAAAAAAATATCAGATTGATATCTTGCTCGATGAACCCATTAAGGCAAGAAGCTTACAATTCATTCCAACTGATGAATTGATCAAGGGAGCCTACGAGGTAAAGGCTCAAATAGATGAGGAGTTTATAACAATCAAAACATTCCGTATTGACAGAACGAAACTAAATGTAAATGTTGGTCCGTATGTTTTTGCCCCCATTGCCATTCGATTGCCGGAAACAGTATCGAGCAAATTCAGAATAGTTTTTACAAATGAAATTGACCAAACCGATGAATTCTGGACCCTATCGGAAATTATATTGTCTGAAGCAGCGATCGTTGAGAACTATGCTGAAAAATCTCTTGGCAAGATGCACCCAACTCCTTTTCCTAAGTGGGACAGCTACATTTGGAACAAACAAAACCCAGTTGACGAGAATGGATTGTCGATTAAGTCCAATGATGTGTTTGATATTAGCAGCAATATGGATGAAGAGGGGCTTTTGACCTGGAAAGCTCCTGAAGGCAATTGGACCATCCAACGTTTCGGTTTAACTCCAACGGGTACAATGAATTCACCTGCAGCCCCACAAGGTAAAGGTTATGAGGTAGACAAAGCCAACAAGGAACTGGTGCGATTTCATTTTGAACAGTTTATTGGCGAATTTTTAAAACGTATTCCGGAAGAGAGCAAAAGCGCCTTTAAATATGTTGTAGCAGACAGTTATGAAATGGGGTCTCAAAATTGGACGGACGATTTTGAACAAAGTTTTGAAAAAAAATATGGCTATAACCCAAAGAAATACCTACCTGTATTTTCAGGCAGAATTGTGGGTAGTGTTACGGAATCTGACAGATTCCTATGGGACTTACGCCGGGCAGTGGCTGATGATGTTGCTTATAAATATGTAGGTGGTTTGCGTGAAATATCCAATGAACACGGTCTTAAGCTATGGTTGGAAAATTACGGCCACTGGGGTTATCCTTCCGAGTTTTTGATGTATGGCGGTCAGTCCGACTTTGTAAGTGGAGAGTATTGGAACGAAGGAACATTGGGTGACATTGAATGCAAGGCCGCTTCGTCTGCCGCCCATATCTATGGAAAGAAAACCACATCGGCTGAATGTTTTACTGCTGCACGACGAACTTATGTGCGCCACCCTGCCATGCTCAAAAAACGTGGCGATTGGAGCCTTACCGAAGGGATCAATCACCATGTATTGCACCTATATATTCATCAACCGGATGACAATAAAGTTCCCGGTACCAATGCCTGGTTCAGTACTGAATTCAACCGCCACAATACCTGGTTTAAACAAGGCCAAGCTTATTTCAACTATTTACGCAGGGCACAGCACATGCTACAACAAGGAAATTATGTTGCAGATGTTTGCTATTTTATTGGCGAAGATGCCCCTATTATGACGGGTGCAACAAATCCTGAATTACCCAAGGGTTACTCTTTTGATTACATCAATGCCGAAGTGATCATGAACAATATGTCTGTAAAGGACGGAAAGTTGGTATTGTCTCATGGAGTGAGCTATAGTATGATGGTGTTGCCTCCATTGGAAACCATGAGGCCTGAGCTATTGACTAAGCTGGAGCAATTGGTGTCTGAAGGAGGGATTGTCTATGGACAGGCCCCTAAAACTTCACCAAGTTTGCAAAATTACCCTCAGAGCGATGATCAGGTACAAACATTGGCTTCCAAACTATGGGCAGGAGAAGAAAAGGTAAAGAATTATGGGAAAGGTACTATAATAGACGGTCTGCCAATTCAGGAGGCCTTGGATAAATTCTCAATCAGGAAGGATGTTGATGTTAGTGATGATGTATTATGGACACATCGCGAAATAGAAGGTATGGAAATTTATTTCCTGACCAATCAGAGCGGTAAAGAAATTTCAGTAAACCCTTCATTTAGAGTAGATGGATTAATGCCACAATTGTGGGATGCAGTTACGGGTCAGATAAGAGCACTTCCAGAATTTGAAGTAGCAGATGGAAGAACTATCATTCCACTAAAAATGGAAGCGGATAGAAGTTGGTTCGTGGTGTTTAGTAATGCAGAAAATGATTTTGTTGAGAAAGGAATAAACCAAAATACACCCACATATAAAGTTGCTCAAACACTTGATTCGTTCTGGAAAATCGATTTTGAAAACCAAAAAATTTCTACAGAATCAATAAACACCAGTGAGTTATTTGATTGGTCGAAAAGTGAGGGTGACCTTTTGAAATATTATTCTGGAACTGCCAATTACACCACTTTTTTTGATTATAAAAAATCAAGTGCCAAAGAAGTCTTTATAGATTTGGGTAAAGTAGGCGTGATGGCTACTGTAACTCTTAATGGAAAAAATGTAGGTACTACTTGGATCGCTCCTTATCGTCTGAATATTTCAGATGCAATACAAGAAGGTGAAAACAAACTTGAAGTTAAGGTGGTCAATGTCTGGCGAAATAGATTGACAGGAGACAAGACCTTACCTGAAGATCAAAGGACAACCTCGGTGCTTATTGATCACATAACTCCTGAGGAGAAACTAATTTCCTCCGGGTTGATGGGCCCTGTTACAGTTCGGGTTGTTAATTAAATTTTATAAAATGAGAAATGCAATAACGAAAATATTCGGTTTCATTCTTTGCTTGGGGCTGATGTTTATATCCAGTCACTTGAGTGCACAAAGTAAAAACGGCAAACAGTATGACTTAGCAGCAATAGTTTGGCCTTCCTATCACCCGGACGACAGGGCTAAAATTTTCTGGCCCGATGGGATCGGAGAATGGCAAACCGTAATTAGTAACAAGCCTAAGTTCGAAGGACATGAGCAGCCACGTTATCCATTATGGGGCTATGTTAATGAAGCAGATCGTTATGTGGCAGAAATGGAAATAGAAGCTGCAACTGACCATGGTGTTAATGTCTTCATTTTCGACTGGTATTGGTACGATAGCATGCCCTTTCTTGAAGGTCATCTGAATGATGGATTTCTAAAAGCAAAAAACAGGGATAAAATGCAATTTTATCTGATGTGGGCCAATCACGATGTAAGACGAATTTGGGATAAACGCGGAGCGGATGATGCATTCACAAGGAAAGATAAATCAATAATCTGGCAGGCCGAGGTTGATCGTGTGGAGTTTGAAAAGATTTGCCACCGCTTTATCGAAAAATACTTTTCACAACCGAATTATTATAAAATCGACCAAAAACCGGTATTTATGATCTACTCCATGAATGATTTGATAAATGGCCTGGGAGGTGTGGATGAGACCATTGACGCTTTAAACTGGTTCAGGGAAGAAACAAAAAAGGCTGGTTATAACGGCCTTGAGTTACAATACTCATTACGAAAGGATGGTCTGCGTGACATTGTTGCGGACGACAAAAACTTTGGAGAGGAAAAGCAATTGGTGGAAGAACTTGGATTCAATTCGCTTACCCATTATGTATATGCTCACATGACAGGAATTGACAGGGATTATACAGAAGTATTGGCAGATGCTGAAAGAATCTGGAAATGGGTTTCTGATAATTACGAAGCAAAATATTATCCGCAAGTATCGGTGGGATGGGATGCCAGTCCAAGAGCTGAAACTTTTGTTGGTGGTATCACAAAAAACAGCAATCCTAAAAATTTTGAAATTGCCTTGCGTAAGGCAAAGGATTTTTTGGACAAGCGTCCGGATCAGGTGCCGTTGATCACTATCAATAGTTGGAATGAATGGACAGAAACCAGTTACATCATGCCATGTAACATGCATGGTTATGGTTATTTGGAAGCCATAAAAAGGGTTTTTGTTGAAAGTGAAAAATAATCAATGAATATATCATTATATCTAATTATTAATGATGGTTAAATTGAAATGAAAAAAGTTTTATCGTTTATTCTCCTTGGTTTTACAGTTCTCCTGGCACATTCGCAATCGGAAGCACAGGAGGAGGCTCATGTCTCGGCCATCACCAGCAGCAGGGCGGCTGCGCATCCCTTGACCCATGAAGGTCTTTTGACCAACCCCCAGGAAAGCCTGGTGATTGGTAATGGCGATCTTGCTGCCAATGTGCAAATCTATTCCCATGAGCTGAAATTGAATTTGGGTAAGAACGATGTTTGGGATGTTCGCTTTAATAGTCCGACCACCACAGAGGATGTGGTGATTACTCAGGATGAGTTGATTCGATACGTTCGTGAAAACGGTGAGGTATCACCAGAATTCCTTTATAAGCCCTCCAAAAAAGGTAATCCAAATATCTTTTATTCTCCTCGTCGCGTTGGAGCTATACGTGTTGTACACCCTGGATGGTCCGAGACTAAGGTACGCTCACGGGTTGAGATTGTCAACGGAACACTTGAGGTGGAATACCAGTTCCCAGCAGGAAAACTGCATCTCACTGCATTTGTCCATCGTGAAAAGAACATCGTTGTACTCCGTGCTACTGCTGATGGACAGGTACCCTGGTTCAGTATTTTTGTTGAACGCGACCCAGGTAGATGGAATGGAGATTTGCCTGCACTAGTGGTTAAAAATAATAAGAAGGAATATTCCGGAATCCTGTCGCAGACTATTCCAGGAAACGACACTGTTGCACCCTTTACCTGGCATGTGGCTGCATCTTTTCCTGATTCCACACAGCTTGCTACTGCTTCCGGACTTAGCAAAGTTGTCGGCGAGGGCAAAGTATCAAGTATTGTAAAAAGGGAAGGTTGGTCACTGAGACAAAATTTGGCCCTTCTGGATGGTGCATCGGTTACATTTGTGGCAGGTATCTCTACGGATACTGATGGTCAAAAGCCCGCAGAAGCACGTGTTGTTGAACTGACCGGCAATGCAGGGGGTGATCGGTTCGAACAAGAATTTAGAACACATACAGAAGCCTGGGCTTCTTTTTGGAATTCATCTGCTATCCAGATAGAAGACGAGGAAATGGAGGCACTTTGGTATCGAGGACTCTATTCATATGCTTGTCATCTTCGTCCAAGAGCTCAAGCACCAGGACTGAGTGCCAATATTCCAATTTCAGACCGCTCTGCCTGGCACGGCAAATATACATGGAACCATAATGTTCAAAAGTGGTATTTCCCTGCCTTGCCGGTTAATCATACCGAGTGGTACGACGTATTTGCCAAGTTGATTGAGGAACAAACACCCTCATTTCGTCATTTGGCTAAAACCATTTTTGGCTTAGAAGGGGTCTATTGCGATTTGTCAGGGCACCCTCGTCAAACACCCAATCAAGTGACTACTCATCCTGTAGTAGGACGGGCGCTCAGTCATACAGGATGGTTGTCTGCAATGCTGTTTCAATATTATGAGTTTACAGGTGATTCCGAGTGGCTTCTTTCTCGAGCGTATCCTTACATTCGTGAGGCAGCAATATTCTACGCCGGATACCTCGAAAAATATCAAGATAAAGACATGGCCATTTACCCCTCAATGCTCCTTGAGGATAGATGGTCAGAGAAGAATTACAAATGCTGGGGGGAGGATTTTCTGGGCAACAAAAATGTTTTAACAGATTTAATTTTCTTTCGCAAAGCCTTTGAGGCGGCCATTACCTCATCAGAGGTGTTAGGCATTGATACCAGTGAACGCAAGCGATGGTCACAATACCTCGAGCGGGTACCGGATATTGAATATGGCTGGCGAGATGGTAAAGGTTGGTATGCCATTTGCCAAGACTGGGAAAAGATATGGCCCAATCTTGATGGTTATCGTGATCACTTGCAACATTCTCGTTGGGGCTGTCAGGCATGGCCTGTATTCCCCGGAGAATACATCAATGGTGACGAAGAAGACGGGCTGGCTGCAGTTTTAAGGGATATTGTTTCTGAAGTGGATCTTCTCAACCTCCGCCCAAGAACAACAGTTTTGGGAGCTTTTCATGGTGAAGCTACTGTGATGCCGTTTATTCGTCTGGGAATGATGGAGAAATTCGAGGATATTCGAACCCTTCTGTTGTATCATCAATATCCGTCGGGACAATTCAGTCCATGGTCTGCCGGCTCAGGTCAATACATTCGCACCCCTTATTGCGAAACATGGCGGATTATCGAGAACCAATACATGCAGATTCTTGGTATTACAGAGATGATGCTACAAAGCCAAGGCGGAACAATTCGGCTTTTTCCTTTTTGGCCAAAAGACAAGTCGGCTACTTTTCAAAATCTTAGGGCTCGTGGTGCTTTCTTAGTGTCTGCCGAATATACTCCAGGAACAGGGCTTCGTAGCACTATCC
>VMHT01008059.1_pt1 | contig 12572 bp, 15 predicted proteins | sample 4693611 | NCBI WGS metagenome assembly VMHT01 (sample SAMN12280063, study PRJNA550983) | marine metagenome | isolation source: seawater sampled from same location over 5 years 0.02-0.2 micron viral filtrate | place: USA: collected off the coast of southern California halfway between the port... ...
TCATTATCTGGTTTAGATTACAATCAACAAGCAACAGATGTAAATTACTTAACAGCAAGTGTTACATTTCAATACAAACTTTATGAGTTTGCTAATGTTAGTGGGAGTGGCACACTAGAAACAACTACTTAATTTTATTATAAATTATATTATGACTGTTCTTATAAGACCTAGAGATAGGAATCCACATTTAAACAAATTGATGACCAAAGGTGGTCCTGGTGACAAGTACCTTGGTGATGGTACTGTTGACATGAGTCAATGGTTTAAAAAAGTAGATATACTAGAAGATCAAATCAGAAATAACGACATATGGTTTTGTAGTGCTCCTTTCACAATGGTCTACACTACAACTAGAGGCGAATATGCACCATGCTCATGGGCTGCTGAAGGTTTCAATCCTAATATAAAAGACGTACCTATTCGTAGATACTTTGAAGATAATAAAAATTTAAATGATTTACGTAAAGAAATGGTTACACCAGGTTCTAAATTAGAACTTGCAAAAAAATGGTGTAAACAATGTATGTTTCAGGAAAAAAACTATGGCAGATCAAGGCGACAAGCTTCTCTTAAAATACAAACAAACGATCACGCAATATGGCCTGGTATAAGAAATGCAGTAGAGTATTTTAAAAGAAGAAACAAAGGTGTATTTCAGGACAGAATATTTGAGATACAAGTAAAGGCATTTGGTAACAAATGCAACCTTGATTGTTATATGTGTATACCTTACGACTCTACTACACGATTAAAATCTATACACTCGGAAGAAGTAAAAGGTGAAAATGTTTTTTCTGATTATGCAAAGGCACCTATAGAATTAGTAAAAGGTGAAAAGTTAAAAAACGTTGTAGATCAGATAGTTGAGTTGGCCCCATACATTTACAATTTAAAATTTATAGGTGGTGAACCATTAGTTATGAAAGACTTTTACATGTTATTAGATAAGATATGTAAAACAGGTCATGCTGATAAAATGTTTGTAAAATATCAAACTAACATGTCAGTACTATCAATGGAAAAATTAAGACTACTAGATTATATTCCTAAGTTTATGCAATTTGAGTTTACAGTATCGTTAGATGGTATAGGTAAATCAGTTGAGTATATAAGACGTAGAACAGACTGGCAAGATGTAGTAAACAATATAAAAGAAGTTAAAAAGTTTCCTAACGTAACAGTTAATATAAATGGTGCAATATCATTTTTAAGTGTATTAAGATTTTACGAATTAATAGAATGGATAGATAAAAATAAAACATTGTTCAAACAAATCAATTGGTCTAATATAAGAAATCCTAAAAAGTTATGTGCTAATGTATTACCTGACGAAATAAAAAAGAAACTTATACCAAAGTATAAAGGTTTTCCTGATATACAACAACTACTAGAAGAAAGCAACGATGGCCTAGATTATCAGGACACGTTAGACTATCTTTTGATGAACGATAAATATTACAAAGGTACTAAATGGGAAACACATTTGTTTGATGTTTTTCCTGAACTAGAACCATATTACAAAAAGGATTAACATGGATGCTTATGAACTTTTAAATAAAAGAAGACACATACATAAATTTGATACAGAAAAAACTCCACCTAAAGAACAGATAGACGACTTGTTGTATAAAGCATGGAAAGTAACACCATCAAAAAATAACTTTATGCCATATCATGTTAACGTGTTAGGGCCTGAGCATGTAAGTGAAAAAGAATCTATCACTAAAAAATGTATGCTTAATAAAAAAAAAACAAATGAAGCCAGGGTACCTATACACCATTCAGATAAATTCAAAACGTGGGAAGAAGATGGTACTAACGCAACATTTTTACATATTAGGACAGCACCATATGTGTGTGTGTTTACACAAAGAATATGTGAACCTAATAAATTTTATGCAGATTGTATTGATAGAGGTGATTTCTTTGAACAAATGCACGAAGAATATATAGAAGAAATGGTAAGAACAACGTGTACTGAAATAGGCTGGTTTACATCAAATCTTACTAACCTTTGCTTAGAACAAGGACTTGATACAGCAACTCTACTATGTTTTCCGTATTATACAAAAACATGGAATAGAGATTGGGAAGATATACCTTGGGTAAAATATCCTGTTCTCTTACTATGCAGTTTAGGTTATAGTAAACAAAGCAGACGAGAATTTATGCACCCAGCAAATAGAGCAAGAGATAAAAAACCTGAAAAAGAAAAAATTGTAGTATGGCGATAATACAAAACAAAACACTAATCTTATTAATTGATTTTCATGGTCATCCTATACTAGGTGACGATCACACAAACAATTTAAGATATTCTGAATTAATGTATTTTTTAAATGAACAACAATTCCAATATAATATTGTATCAAATCATTTGAAAGGTGAACATACTACAGAGCGTGGCCCTAATAAACTGCGTGAATTAAAACGAATAGTTGATATTGAAGGTGTACATAATTGGGATGTAATTGATCCTGATAGAGAACCAGCACCAAGTATAGAAGAAATAGAAAATATATTTAAAAACAGAAACTATAGAATAAACAATGTAATTTTAGGTGGTACAAATTTAGCAGGTTGTGTTTTAAGATCAAAACCATATTCAGCAATACATTGGGCAAAAAGAGGATATCGTACACAAATTTATTTACCAATGTGTGCTGATTATGAGTTACCAGGCGTAAATCAAGTTGAAAGAATGATGGCTGCTACATCGGTAATGTATAACGTTATACGAGAAGAAAGGTTGTGGCGTTATATTGATCTTGTAAGAGAGAGAAATGGACTGGCAAAGTTTTAGATGAAGTGTAAAGAAAGAGAATTAGATTTAGAATTACCTGATTATATGACAAAAGGTGGTCCAGGTGACAATTCTGCGCCTGGTCAAATTGATACATCTTTGTGGTTTAAAGATCAGTTAGACCGAGATAGTTGGGCGTACAATCCTTTTGTTGTTGATAAAGGTACAATAGGTCAACAAGCAAAAGACCAAGAAATATTTTTTTGTGATATACCTTTTAATCAAGTTTATTTAGAGATAAGTGGTAACTATGCAGCCTGTTGTTTTGGTGCAGAGGCAGATGGTGAAAATGGTTTGCCTAATCATAATGTAAACAATACTACACTACAAGAATGGATGCGTGATAGCACGTATATGAATAATATACGTAAAGAAATGCTTGATCCTAATTCAGATTTAAAGACCGTAAAGAAAACTTGTAAAAGATGTATATCAGATGAAAAACGTTACGGCAGATCCCGAAGAACAGCATGTATGAAAATTCACACACAAGAAAAAGATTACTGGCAGGCAATAGAGCGATCAGTATTGATGTTCAAAGCAACAGGTAAGTATGAGTTTGAAGAAAGAATATTAGAAGTACAATTAAAAGTGTATGGTGATGAGTGTAATTTAGATTGTCATATGTGTGTACATCAAAATTCAACAACACGTCAACAAGTTGCAAAAAAAGGTGTGTGGAGTGAAGAAATATTTGGTAATACAAATTACGCTAAAGGTGAACACAAAACATTTAGTGGCAAAAATGTTGAAGATATGATACAACAAACTGTAGAGATGGCACCTTTTATACGTAGTATTAAAATTATAGGTGGCGAACCATTGATTATGAAAAAACACTATGAACTATTACAAAGATTAATAGACATAGATGAAGCAAAAAATATTATGATAAAGTATCAAACAAACTTTACAGAAACAAAAGCAGGCAAACATAATATCTTTAATTACATACCACATTTTAAACTTGTATCTATGGTTGCGTCTGTAGATGGCATAGGGCCTGTTATAGAATATATGAGAAGAAGAACAGATTGGAATAAAGTTATACAAAATGCTGAAATCTGTAGAAAGTATGATAATGTTGTTGTTGATTTTAATGGTCTAGTTTCATTTTTAAGTGTTATGAGATTTTATGAAGTTATAGATTATTGTTTAGATAGACCTAAACTAATAGATCAGATCAATTGGGCAATGGTAGAAAACCCAAAACATTTAAGAGTAAACAATTTACCAGAAAAGATTAAACAAAATTTAATTTCTAAATATGAGAAGTGGCCTGACATACAAGCTGCATTAAGAAAACCTGCTGACGAAGATGTTAATATACAAGACACGTTTCAGTACCTTTTGAAACAAGATAAATTCTATAAAGGAACAAAATGGGAATCACATTTGTTTGAGGTGTTTCCTGAACTAGAAGAATACTATGACCCAATGTATAACCACAATACTAATTTAACACTAAATATAAAAAACAATGAGGATATATTATGACATTTGATGAACTACAGGCACTCGCCGATAAAGACCTAAAAATAAATGATACTGAACTTGATTTAGAATCATTGAAGACACCACAACTACATAACAAGTATATGAAATTTCATAATCAATATACTAATCTATTAAAAAAATCTGAACAAGACTTGGCAAGATTAACAAGAGAAAAATGGGAATACTATACAGGCAAGGCAGACCCTAGTGTGTATCAGGTAAAACCTTTCAATCTAAAAATACTAAAACAAGATGTTGACAAATATCTTAAATCAGATGATGAACTTATTAAGTTAGACCAAAAGGTAACTTATGTACAAAGTGTTGTTGACTACCTAGATAGAACAGTTAAGATTATTTCTAATCGTGGCTTTCAAATTAAGAATGCTATAGATTGGCGTAAGTTTACATCTGGTGTAATCTAAAATGCAAAACATCATAGTTGACAAGGTCAATGACGTGTACCTACGCATTGACGCAGACGCAAGTATCCGTAGAGAGTTATCAGATTATTTCTCATTTGAAGTACCTGGTTACAAGTTTACACCTCAATTTCGTAATAGAGTTTGGGATGGTAAAATACGGTTATACTCGTATGCTACAGGTCAATTATATGTTGGATTGTATCCTTACTTAAAAGACTGGTGTAAGAAGAAAGATGTACATATAGTCGAATCTAGTGAAATCCTTGCACATAGCAACGTCACAGCCGCCGATATAGACGGCTTAATCAAGTCTTACGATCTGTCTATCACTCCGAGGGACTATCAAATCAATGCTTTTAAATTTGCACTAGAATATGAAAGAGGACTAGTTTTATCTCCTACTGCCTCTGGTAAATCACTTATTATATACATGCTTGTCAGGCACTATATGAACATGATAAACAACAATATTCTTGTCATTGTACCAACAACATCACTAGTAGAACAATTATACAAAGATTTTAAAGACTATGGTTTTGATGTAGAAACAAATGTCAGTAGAAAATATCATGGTTATGATATAGATGAAGATAAACGTATAGTAGTATCAACATGGCAATCACTATACAAAATGCCTAAACAATTTTTTGAAGACTATGGTGCAGTTATAGGTGACGAGGCACACTTGTTTAAGGCTGTATCATTAACAAAGATAATGACAAAACTAACAGATTGTAAATATAGAATAGGTCTTACAGGTACGTTAGATGATAGTAAAACACACAAGTTAGTATTGACAGGTCTATTTGGTATGGTCAATAAAGTAGTATCAACGGCTGAGTTGATTGAGAGAAAACAACTTGCAAATTTAAAAATTAAATGTCTGAACTTGAAGTATCCTGAAACAGAAGCTAAAAAAGTATATGGTGTAAAGTACTTTGAAGAACTAGAATACTTAACTCAAAATAATGCTCGTAATAAATACATACGAAATCTAACCTTAGCACTTAATGGTAATACATTGTGTCTATTTCAACTTGTTGAAAAACATGGAGAGATTTTATATAAACTAATTAAAGAAAAAGTAGACCCAAAGCGAAAAGTGTTTTTCGTTTATGGGGGAACTGAAACAAATGATAGAGAACAAATCAGAGCAATCACAGAAAAGTCGGACAACGCAATTATTATCGCTTCTTTCGGCACCTTTAGCACTGGTATCAATATTCGTAATTTACACAATATTGTTTTTAGTAGCCCTAGTAAGAGCCCTATAAGAATATTACAATCTATAGGACGTGGGCTTCGTGTCGGCGATAAGAAACAGTCTGCTACAGTCTATGATATTTCAGACGACCTTACATACAAAGATAAAAAGAACTTCACATTAACACACTTTCAGGAAAGAGTTAACATCTATAATAGAGAAGGCTTTGACTATGAGATACACAGCGTGGATTTAAAATGATTTCAGACGAAGACTTTAAATTTTTATTAGATAAAAGTCAAGGCTCTAAAAAGATATTAGAGATAGGTACAGGTACGGGTAAAAGTACAGCTGCTTTACGACTCAACGCTGAGGTGTACACCATTGACAGAAACGATATATTTGAGTATAATATAGATTGTTATAGATTTATTACTGAAAGTAAAGTTTATTGGGAAGAATATTTACATTATGACTTTGACTTTGTTTTCATAGATGGTTCTATAACAAAATTAGATTGTGAACAAATATTAAAAAGAACAAAGGACTCTTTTAAAATAATATTCCATGACTATATACCAGGTGAACAAGACCCTGGAAAAGGTAAAGGTTATTACAATATGAAAGTATTTAAAGAAACAGCTTTATTAGACTACGCAATGCAAGAGGAATTAGGTGGCTCTCATTGTGCCATATTAACGCTTAAGAAAGATAAATAGTTATATGATTAATCGTGCTGAAGATAAACAGGTTAAGATAATCAGACTGGTTTCGGGAGAAGAAATCTGTTGTAAATTCCCTTTACATAAAAACCAACTACCTGAAAACTCTAAACTATTAAGGTTACAAGAACCTATGCTAATCAAATACGTACCTCGTATTACTGAGCAAGGTATATCTGATTATATTGCACTAGTAAAATGGGTTGGTTTTACAGATGAGAAAATAGTAACTATTCCTGTTGATAAAATTATTACAATATGCAATGCCACACAAGCATTTACTAAAAGATATAGTGATCTTTCACACTCACTAAAACACGCAAAACAGGCCTTACCAGGATTTATTGAAAGAGAAATGTCGGAAGAGGAGTTAGATAACGCCGCTTCCAATTATGAGAATGATGTTAATAAGGATGATATAAAAGAGATCGCTGACTTACTTAAAATGCCCTCAAAGAAGTTACACTAGAGGTAGCTATTCTCCTCGGTAACAACCCACATGGGTATTATATAACGGGAATTGAATTAAGTCAAGCACCTATGAGATTAAATTATGCCAGGCAAATGGGACGGAAAGAGTAGAATTTCCACAGACAAATATAGACAGAATTTTGACAGGATTTTTAAAACAAATCCTATCGCTAAAGAGGTGCGTACTCCTAAATACAAATCCAGAATAGTAAAATCAAAGAAAGGAAAGGGTAGTTTCAAACGTGTAAAGCTTGACAAATTTGACAACCTGTAGTATTATATAATAATGAAAAGAATAAAGAAAAAACCTGAACATTATGTAGATAACAAATTGTTTCTACAAGCGATGATAGAGTTTAAAGATAAGTGTGCTAAGGCAGAAAAACGTAAGAGAAAACCACCACCTGTTACTAATTACATAGGTGAATGTTTTTTAAAGATTGCGAATCACTTATCTTACAGACCTAATTTTATTAACTATACATTTAGAGATGATATGATTTCTGATGGTATAGAAAATTGTTTACAATATCTTAAAAACTTTAATCCTGACAAGTCTAATAATCCTTTTGCTTACTTTACGCAAATAATATATTATGCTTTTATTAGAAGAATACAGAAAGAGAAAAAACAAACTAATATAAAATATAAAATGATAGAACAAGGAGGTATAGATGAATTTTCTGTACTGCCTGGTGATACAAACAACGATTACAAAAACCAGTTTTTAGAATTTTTAAGAAAGAATAAACCATCAACTGAAGAACCTAAAAAGAACGAAATCAAAGTAAAGAAAAGAAAAAGAAGAACCTACACAAGTGTTTTAGACGTATAATGAAGATCGCACTATTGAATGATACACACTTCGGTGTTCGTAATGACAGCGAAGCGTTTAGAAAATATCAGCTTAAATTTTATAATGAAATCTTTTTCCCATACCTAAAAGAACATAACATTAAAACGTTAGTACATTTAGGTGATGTTGTTGATAGAAGAAAGTTTATTAACTTTCAAACTGCTTCTATTTTTAGAAAACAATTTTGGGATAGATTGTATGAAGATAAAATTGATACACACATTATTATAGGTAACCACGATACCTATTTTAAGAATACTAATAATGTAAATGCTATAGAAAATTTATACTCATCATTTGATAAAGTAAATGAACCATTTATCTATACTAAATCAACTGTTGTAGATTTTGATGGTACACCTATTTTATTTACACCTTGGATTTGTGATGACAACTATGAACACTCTATGGAAATGTTAAGAACAGCTAAAGCAGATTTATGTTTTGGTCATTTAGAGATCAAAGGTATTGAAATGCAAAATGGCGTAATCAATGAACACGGTTTAGCAAAATCAGATTTCAATAGATTTGAAAAAGTAGTTTCAGGTCACTTTCATAAACATACAGATGATGGTCAGATATTCTATTGTGGTGCTCAATATGAGATGACATGGTCAGACTATAAAGACCCAAAAGCGTTTCATGTTTTTGATACAGAAACTAGAGAGATGACAAGAGTATCTAATCCACTTACCATACACAAAAAGATAATCTATGATGATAAAAAACATGACTATACAAACTTTGATATACAACCATACCACGAACACTTTATAAAATTAATAGTATTAAACAAGACTAATAACGAGGTGTTTGACAAATTTGTGGAAAGATTGTATAATGAGATAAGTGTACATGATTTAAATATTGTAGAGGATTATTCTGATATTAAAGCTAGTGTAAGAGAAGACATATTAGAAATGGGCGAAGATACAGTTACATTCCTAAATAATTATGTAGATCAATTAGAAACAGATGTAAACAAAACAAAGTTAAAGGAATATTTAAAGTCAATTTACATAGAAGCTAACGACAACAACGTATGATATATTTTAAAAAATTAAGATGGCGTAATTTCTTATCTACTGGTAATCAGTTTATAGAAGTAGATTTAAGAAAGGCACCATCAACACTTATCATTGGCATGAATGGTGCTGGTAAATCTACCATGTTAGACGCTTTATGTTTTGCTTTATTCAATCGTGCCTTTAGAGATATAAAAAAAGAACAAATTGTAAACACTATCAATCAAAATGAATGTGAGATAGAAGTAGAATTTGAAACAAGTAGTAAACAATACAAAATAATAAGAGGTATTAAACCTAATAAATTTGAAGTTTATTGTAATGACGTGTTATTAAACCAAGACGCTTCTAATATAGATTATCAAAATGCGTTAGAACAAAATATTTTAAAATGTAACTATCGTGCTTTTTGTCAGGTTGTTATTCTTGGATCAACATCATACGAACCATTTATGCACCTACGAGCAAGATACAGACGGGAAGTTGTAGAAGAAATTTTAGACATAAGAGTTTTTAGTCATATGGATTTATTGTTAAGACAAAAACAAGGTGAACTAAACAAGGCTGTTATTGATGTAAAACATAGATATGATTTGATGACAGAAAAATACGAATTACAAAGAGCTCATTTTGAACAAATACAAAATAGAGATAATACAGACATAGAAGATAGAAAACAACAAAGAAAAGAAAACGATCAAAGTAACTATGAGTATATGTCAAAACTACAATTGCTTAATGAAAAAATTATATCTACAAAAGCAGAGATGTGGGGTGGTGAAAAACATGGTAGAAAAGAAACTGAATTAACAAAACTAGAAACAAAGATAGAACACAATTTAGAAACACACAAAAAAGATGTTAGTTTTTTTGAAACAAATGATAACTGTCCTACGTGTACACAACCTATTGATGAAAGATTTAAACAGACAAAAATATATGAAGGTAAGAAAAAGATTAATGAATTAGAAGAAGGCTTGCAAAAGTTGTTTACAGAAATAGAAAAAACAAAAGGCAAAATCAAAGAGATGGACGCAATCAATCAAAGATTAAATGATTTAAATATTTCTGTTGCAAAAGTTAATACATCTATTTCAGAAATCAATAGACACTCAAATAGATTAGATACTGAAATTGCTAAATTAGAAAATGACGATACTAATACAAACGTTATACAAAAAGAATTAGAACAAATAAAAGAAGATTTAAAACTAGTAAATGTAGAAAAGAATAAGGCTGTAGAAGAAAAGAAATATATTGACATTGCTAGAGAGATACTTAACGACACAGGTGTTAAAGCAAACATCATTAAAAAGTATCTGCCAATAATGAATAATTTGATTAATAAGTATTTACAATCTATGGACTTCTTTGTTAACTTTCAATTAGATGAGGAGTTTAACGAAACAATAAAAAGTAGATTTAGAGATACGTTTAATTACAATAGTTTTAGTGAAGGTGAGAAATTAAGAATAGACCTTGCATTATTATTTACATGGCGTACTATTGCAAAAATGAAAAACAGTACAAATACAAACTTACTAATACTAGATGAAATATTTGATTCTAGTTTAGATGGTCAAGGTACCGAAGACTTCTTTAAAATACTTAAAACATTAACAAATGAAAATACTTTTATTATATCTCACAAAGGTGATATACTATTTGATAAGTTTACAAGTATAATCAAATTTGAAAAGTACAAAAACTTTACGAGGTTAGCAGGATGATATACACATTATTACCACCAACAGCACCAGAGGTACTATCATCAATAGCACCTTTTGATATAGACACATTTAAAAAACAAGAAAAGATAAGTGTTACAGAATTTTGTAACAACATGTTTGAAACAATGAAGAACTATGGTGGCATAGGTCTATCAGCAAATCAAGTAGGCAAACCATATCGTTTGTTTGTAATGGGTGACAATGTAAATATAAACAAAGGTCAGAAATGGGTATGTATCAATCCTGAAATTACAAATATCAGTAAAGAAACAATTAGATACAAAGAAGGTTGTCTAACTTTTCCTTTCTTATTTTTAGATATAGAAAGACCACAAAAAATAAAAGTCAAATATTTAAACGAACAACTAGAAACTGTAGAAGAAGAATTTGATGGCATTGTAAGTAGATGTTATCAACATGAATTAGACCATATGCAAGGAACAGTATTTACAGAATTAGTCAGTAAATTAAAATTAAATATGGCTCTAAAAAAGAGAGATAAGGAAATAAAAAGGGTTACAAAATTATGGAAACAAAAGTCTTAAAAGAACTAGATTTACCTGAATATATACAACCACTAGATACGGCTATAAAATTTTTAGATAACTTATCGTATTCAGCAGTAAAAACAAAATACAATGCAAAAGGTGATTGGGATGCTGTATCTATTAAAGGATATAGTGACGACATAGGTAACATTTTAAAACCTGGTGTACTAAAGTCAGATGTAGAACCAGCAGAATTAAGATGGACTAAACTATACGAAGAACCTGATCTATTACCTTTAAAAGAAATACTATCTCATATACCAGCAGAGTTTGAACGTGTAAGAGTTATGCGATTAAAAGCAGGTACAACTATAAAGAAACATACAGACAAAGTAGATAAAGAAATAAAACAAGGCAAGATTGTAAGATTACATGTGCCATTAAGAACAAGTAAAAATGTATATTTCTATCTATGGGAAAAAAAACAAGAGCATGTTTTTCATTTAGATGTGGGTAAATATTACTTTGTAGATGTTACGGCTGCTCACGCAGTACATAATAAAGCAGATTTTGATAGATTACATTTAGTTATTGATTGTTATAACAATCCTAGATTAGAAAACTTATTAAAACAAGCAGAGGAGTTTGATGATATTAGCAGTCCAATCGGATTTTAAAAAAGTAAAATCTATATTCTACAGCCATAAGAAATGGTTTCCACATGTACGTACAGACTACATGAAGCGTATGATTGCAAAAAAACAGATGATATTAGAAGATGGTATATTAATAACCTTTCATCACGCAAAACGAAGACAAAAGATAGGCGATGTACAACTACAAAAAGGTGATACTGTATTACACCAGATTGCAAGTGATTCGCCAGGCTCTGGTACTGCTCAGGCTGTATTAAGAGATTTCTTTGATTTCTGCCCAAGTGACGTGTTTTTATCAGTAAGAGCTGACAACTTGACAGCAAACAAATTTTATGTTAAAATGAATATGAATTTAATCGGTAAGACAAGCTGGGCAAAAGGCACCTTACCAGGTAACGTATATGTCAAACGCAAAAGAAGTAATACAGGACTGGAAACAGAATAAAGGATTCCCATACTATCCCGAAGATAGAAAATGGCGTGATGATGAGTTTAAAAAACTTACGTCATTTAATAGAGATACTTTATTAGATACAAAGAATAAAATCATAGGTCAATCTACACATGGGTTAACACTTGCATGGTCGTATATGCACCACGCATGGTCAATTAAATGTGGTAAGATGAAGACACCTATGGAGATATGGGAAGATGAAGAACATTTAGAAAAAGGTATTAACAAGATACTTACA
>VMHT01198269.1_pt1 | contig 12571 bp, 9 predicted proteins | sample 4693611 | NCBI WGS metagenome assembly VMHT01 (sample SAMN12280063, study PRJNA550983) | marine metagenome | isolation source: seawater sampled from same location over 5 years 0.02-0.2 micron viral filtrate | place: USA: collected off the coast of southern California halfway between the port... ...
GCTCCAAAACCAAGTTCCATTTGTATTAAAAACTATTTCTAAGGGTGTTATTATGAATAGCACTAGTTCAGAATCAAGTGGCGGAGCTTTAGAAAGTGGATCAGCAGATAATATTAGATGGGAAATTACAGCAGCTAATACTTCATCAGGAGTATTTAGTTTAGCTATCAGAAGAGGAGATGATAAAACTTCTCAAAAATCTGTTTTAGAAACTTTTAATAATATATCTTTAGACCCATTAGCTCCTAATTACATAGAAGCTGTAATTGGAAATAGCTACTATGGAGCAATTAGTGATGATGGAGGAGATTTTTACCTACCAGAATATGGTAATTATAAAAATAGCAGTAGATATGTTTATGTATCTGCAGTAAATACTCCAACACCAAATTATTTTGATAATGATGGAAATGCTAAAACAAAATTTAAAAATCAACTTCCAACTTTAAGTTCTGGTTCTTTTGGATCAGCAACAGGAAATTTATTTGAAGGACAGGAAGCTAAATTTAATGAAAATATTTCTTCAACAAATATACAGGGTGTTAGACCAGTTGATTATACATCATCAATCAAATTATTAAATAATAAAGATGATTATCAATTTAATTTATTAGTTGCACCTGGAGTAAACCACGAACATCATCCTTCTCCTGTTAACTTATTAGTTACAACAGCTGAAAGCCGTCAGGATGCAATAGCTGTTATAGATTTAGAACCATACGGAGCTACAGTAGGTGCTATAGTTACCCAAGCAAGTGGGTTTGATAGTTCATATGCAGCTGCTTATTGGCCATGGTGCCAATCAGTAGATCCAGATACTGGAAAACAAGTATGGTCACCAGCTTCAACTTTTATCCCAGGAGTATATGCTTATACTGATGCATCTTCAGATCCTTGGTTCGCACCCGCAGGTCTAACTAGAGGAGGATTAGGTCAAGTAATTAAAGCAGAAAGAAAATTAACTTCTGGAAATAGAGATAGTTTATATGAAGCAAATGTTAATCCAATTGCTACATTCCCTCAACAAGGAGTAGTAGTATTTGGACAAAAGACACTCCAGAAAAAATCTACAGCTTTAGATAGGGTAAATGTAAGAAGATTATTAATAGCCCTTAAAGGATATATTTCTCAAGTATCTAATAACTTAGTATTTGAACAAAATACAATTGCCACAAGAAACAACTTCCTAACACAAGTTAACCCATATTTAGAATCGGTACAACAAAGACAAGGATTATATGCTTTCAAAGTAGTAATGGATGATAGTAATAATACACCAGATGTTATAGATAGAAATGAGTTAATAGGTCAAATTTACCTACAACCAACTAAAACAGCTGAGTTTATTATTTTAGATTTTAATGTATTACCAACTGGAGCAACATTCCCAGCATAAAAAACAAAAAAATAAATATTTATAATAAAACATAAAATAAAATGGCAGTATTAGATCCAAACGAAATATTTTTTACAGCATTTGAACCAAAACAACAAAATAGGTTTATTATGTATATGGACGGATTTCCGTCGTACATGGTAAAAGGTGTTGGAGCTGTATCGTTAACACAAGGTAGTGTACAACTTAACCATATAAACGTACAACGTTACGTAAAAGGTAAAACCGTATGGAACACAGTTTCATTTACACTATTTGACCCAATCACTCCATCAGGAGCCCAAGCCGTAATGGAATGGGTAAGATTACACCACGAATCAGTAACAGGTAGAGATGGATATTCTGATTTCTATAAAAAAGATTTAACATTTAATGTGTTAGGTCCTGTAGGTGATGTAGTTTCTGAATGGGTAATTAAAGGAGCAATGATTACAGAAGCTTCATTTGGTGATTATAGCTGGGATAATGCAGATGCTGCCCAAGAACTAACATTCACAGTTCAACCAGATTACTGTGTATTAAATTTCTAAAACACCCAACCCTCATACTTTCAAAAATTGCTTGGCCCCGTGCCAAGCTTTTTTTATATTAATATGTATCAACGATAAAAACGTTTTAATTAAATAAAGATTATGGCCGAATTTAAATTCCCAACAGAAGAAGTAGAATTACCCTCTAAAGGATTATTATATCCCGAAGGACATCCTCTCAAAAGCGGTAAAATAGAAATTAAATATATGACTGCTAAAGAAGAAGATATTTTATCTAACCAATCTTACATCCAAAAAGGAATTGTATTAGATAAATTATTAGAATCTGTTATTATTAATAAAGATATTAAACTAAAAGATCTTCTTATTGGTGATAAAAATGCAATTTTAATAGCAACCCGTATCTTAGGATATGGTAAAACTTACAGTTTTACATATAATGGGGAAAGAGTAGATATTGATTTAACTGAGTTAGATAACAAACCTTTCGATGAATCATATATCGTAGATGGTAAAAATGAATTTTCATATACTTTGCCACATAGTAATACCTTAATTACTTTTAAAGTTTTAGACGGACATGGAGAAGCTAAAATAGAAGCTGAATTAAAAGGTTTAAGAAAAATCCAAAAAGATAATATTCCTGAATTAACTACTAGATTAAAACATATTATTCTCTCAGTTAATGGTGAATCTGAAAGTAAAGATATTAGAGAATTTGTAGATAACTATATGTTAGCTAGAGACTCTAGAGCATTCCGTGAACATTTAAAATCAGTACAACCTGATGTAGATATGTCTATTATTTTAGACAATGGAGAGGAGGTAGAAGTGCCTCTTGGGCTTAACTTTTTTTGGCCTGACGCTTAATACTGCTCAACAGTATCGTTTAAATTTATTTAACCATATCCATCAAATAATTTTCCATGGGAAGGGTGGGTACGATTTCAATACAATTTATAATATGCCCTTATGGCTAAGAAAATATACCTTCTCAGAAATACAAAAATATTACAAAAATGTTAATAAACCACCTGAAGAACAAGATAAAAAAACATTAATTAATTCGGATGGTAAAGTAAATGTCCCTGAATTTGCTAAAACATCTAAACAATATAAAAGAAAGAGCAGCTACAAATAGTTGCTCTTTTTAATATTTATAATAAAATACTCCTTAGATGGCAGAATCCGAAGAAATTAGCAAACAAGTCAAAGCCGTAGAAGACCTAACCCAGGTCCAAAGGTTAAACCTTGATTTAAATCGAGATATTAATGATGTTATTCGTGAAGGATTAATAGGCCTTAAAGGACAATTAGATGCTAAGAAATCTATAAGGGGTGCTTTAAATGAAATCAATAAAGCTTCTGAATTACAAGTAGATTTTGCAAAACAAGGGGTTAAAGCTTTATTAGATTCTAAGAAATTAAATGATACTTTAGCTAAAAGTAAAGCTTCCCAAAATAAACTAGAGTTAAATGCTTTTAATCTTTTAAGTAAAGCTCGAAAAATTAGAGAAGATGCTGAAGCTAACATAGAAACCCTATCTGTTAAGCAACTTCATGCTATGGAGGCCCAAGCACAAGCTAGTGAAAAAATAGCAAGTGATCTTCTTGAACAAAAAGCTAATTTAGAAGAAGGTGAAGAATCATTAGCTTCTATGGCTGAAGCCTCTACCCAAATAGCTAATTTACCTTCATCTAAATTATTTAGTAGTCTATCGGCTATAGCCGGAGCTATACCTGGTGTTAAAAACTTAACTAAAGGATTTGATAAAGCAGCAGAAGCATCCAAAGAAGCAGCTGCTAATATGGTTACAATTAATAAAGACGGTATAGCTAGTTCTTTAACCGGATTAGATAAATTTAAAGCAGGGTTAAAAGGATTATCTGCAGGAGCGGGTGAATTAATGAAGGCCTTTGGGCCTATAGCTATCCTTGGGAAGGTATTCCAAGGTATGATGAAAGCAGATAAATCTGCAGGAGAAATAGCTAAAGGTTTAAATATAAGTACTAAAGAAGCAGGTAAATTATCTGCAGAAATGTTAAAAAATTCTAGAACTTCAGGTGAACTTGGAGTTACTTATGAAGGACAAAAACATGCCCTAAAAGCTATTAATACTGAATTGGGTACTTCAACTGCTATAAGTTCTAAAACCCTAGCTACTTTTTCTAAAATGGAAAAAATAGCAGGAATGACCCAAGAAGAAATGATGGGTATAGGTAAATTATCTTTTGCTACTGGTAAAGATATGGAAAAGATGACGGGTGAATTTTTAGCCCAAGCTAAATCCGCATCCTTAAAAAAGGGAGTACTATTAAATGAAAAGAAATTAATGGCTGATATTTCAAAAGTATCAGCAGCTACAACTTTATCATTAGGTAAAAATCCAAAAGCCATAGCAAATGCAGTTGCCACAGCAAAAGCTTTAGGTATGGAAATGTCTAAAGTAGAGGATATAGCAAATAGTTTACTTGATTTTGAATCTTCTATTGAAAAAGAATTAGAGGCAGAATTAATGCTTGGTAAAAATATCAATTTAGAAAAAGCACGACAAGCAGCTTTAAATAATGATTTAGCTACAGTAGCATCAGAAATAGCAGAACAAGCAGGAAGTGCTGCAGATTTTGCTAAAATGAATCGACTACAACAAGAAGCATTAGCGGGTGCTGTAGGTATGTCTAGAGAAGAATTAGCACAAACCTTATTTACTCAAGAACAATTAAAAGGGTTAACTGGAGAACAAGCTAAAGAAGAACAGAAGAAGTTAGACAGTGCTATTGAAAAGTTTGGGTTAGAAGAAGCAATGAAAATGCAAGAAGAAGGTAAACTTCAACAACTTTTTGATCAAGCATCTGAACAAGAAAGAATGGCTTTAGCAGCAGAAGAAATGAACGCAGCTTTTATAGAAATGGGTAAATCATTAATGCCTATTATGAAAGGAGTTTCATTTATAGCTGAAAAAATGGCCCAAAATGTTGAATTAGTAGGATCTATAATATTAGGTTATCAAGTATATAATGGTTTAGTAGCTGCTAATAAAGCGGGAAAGATAGCAAGTCTTCTTGTAGATAAACAAGGATTAGTAGTTGGTAAAAGCAAATTAGCTCAAATGGCAGCTCAAGCAGTATTATGGGCTATTGCTAACCCATTTAAAGCCGCACTAGGTGCAGCAGCCGCAGTAGGTATTGGGGCTCTAGCTTACGGAGCTATGAACAAAGCAGGAGATATTGACTCACCCGCTGATGGAAAAACACAAATATCTACTAAAGAAGGAGGATTATTTGAACTTTCACCAAATGATGACATTGTAGCAGCCCCAGGAGCATCTGCCGTTATGAAGGCAGCAACCCAAGGTGGGGGAAATATTTCTAGTGCTAAACTAGAACAACTTCAATCTCAAACTAATACTTTACTTTCCCAACTATTAAGTAAAGATGCTAGTATCAAAATGGATTCAGAAGAGTTAGGAACAGCTATATCTTTAAATAATTACGAAATATCAGCATAAATTTAAAACTTTAATATTTATAATAAAAATAATTAATTATGAGCATTTTAAATAAATTACAAAGATTAGGATCAGTATTTTCAAGAGAAAATGGAGGAACACCTCCTAATACCCAACTTGAAGATATTATACCTACAGAATCAAATTTAGGATTAAACGGTCAAACCCCTGAAAAATATTTAGATAACCCACCCCAATAATTTAACCTATGGGATTAGTTGATCTAACAACAGACCTTAAATCATTACGTTTTGGTAAGGATAGAATTGGAGGTGGTTCAAGTAACCAACCTTACATAAAATCATCTTTCCCAGAAAGTTTAAGTAATACAGATAATACGGGAGGACCTGATTTCTTATTACGTGGGGGGATACTTACTCCAGGTAAAATAGCAAAAGATGTTTCTCGTTTATCCCAAATGTTTTTTGATTTTAAATCTCCTAATGGTTTATTATTTACAGCTAAACAAAATATATTATCAAGAACATCTGTAGCTACCCAAGCTTCAGGACCTGCCCTAAATGAAGGAGCTTATTTACCTACTTCAACTTTATTAGCTGCAGCCGGAACTCCGTTAGGCTTACATTTAAATAAGCAGGGTTTAGATCCAACAGTTCGAACAGGACCTCAACAAGGTCAAAAAGGGTTGTTTGATTTACTAGGTATAAAAGATCCATTAGGTCTTCCTATTTATACTAATGTAGTTACAAAAAACCAGTCTAAGGAAGATAATAGATTGGTTCAATTAAAGTTTGAAAAGATTGGTAAATTCCAACCCAACCCAAACTCAGAAGATCCTACATCATCTACAAATCAAAGCTCAAATTCTAATGGGATTAGTAATAATAATATATCTTTAGATAATGGGCAAATTTTAACTTACCCTGGGGGACCAGGTTCTATTTTAGGAATTGGGAATACTATTATTAAAAGGTATGATAATACTTCTAATAATTTAGATTTTAATGAATTAAGTAATGAAGGTTTTAAAAATCAAAATTTTATTACTTTAGATTCTAACCAATTATCTACTAAAGAAGCTTCAAGATATAACCCTACAATAAAAGAAGATTTTAGAAAAGAATTACAACCCCCCAACCCAGACCAATCTAATTTAACTAGAGGTATAAGTTATTTAGATAATAATATCCATAAAAGAGTTAATCTGGGAGACCCAGGAAAAAGAGGAAATAAATCTAGTTACCAATCAGGTAAGGATGGTTTAAATTTACCATTAGACAAACTTAATGCACTTCCTTTATATAAATCTAACTATGTAATACAAGATAAAGTTAAAAATGATTTAGTTAAGTTTAGAATAGGAGTAATTGATAATGATAATCCTAAAAAAAAGACTTACATGCATTTTAGAGCTTTTATTGATTCATATGATGATGGTTATTCTGCAAATTGGAATGCAACTTCATATGTAGGAAGAGGAGATAAAGCATATAGATACTCAGGATTTGATAGGTCTATTAATTTAAGTTGGACTGTAGCTGCCCAATCAAAAGCAGAACTTATACCTATGTACCAAAAATTAAACTATTTAGCTTCAGTTTGTGCTCCTGATTATTCTCCAAATGGTTATATGAGAGGTAATCTAATTACACTTACCGTAGGAGGTTGGTTACACGAACAGGTAGGGTTTATAAAAGGGATTAACTATGGAGTTCCAGATGATTCACCTTGGGAAATAGCTATTCCTGATAGCACAGGTACAGACCAATCATCAGAAGGCATAGGAAAAGACCCAAGTGTTAAAGAGTTACCTATGATAATTAAAGTATCAGGATTTACCTTTGTACCTATTCATAGTTTCTTACCTCAACTCCAACAAAATGATTTTAAAGATGGGGCGTCAGGTTGGAATGGTTCAGAATTGACTAATGGAAGTTTTATAAAATCTTATGGTAATGAAAGATATATTAATTTAGCAAATGGGTCTGATTTAGAAAGAGATCTTCAAGGTGAGTTGCTTCCCAATGCGGAGGTTATTAAATTAGACAATTATGGAGATAGAAGTGGATTAGAATCTAATGGTAATACAACTTATATTCCCGTTATTGAATCTTAAAATATGGATAGATATACAACAATAAAAGATATTAAAGGTAATGGTGGAGGTATTCCCAAATACCCCTCTATCCCACTTCAATATAGTGATATTTATGTTACTACTACTATTGGGGATCGTTTTGATATATTAGCTCAACAATATTATAATGATTCATCTTTATGGTGGGTTATATCTATTGCAAATCCCCAATTACCCCAGGGTAGTTATTACCCACCTACAGGAATTCAAATTAGAATACCTAGAGATATAGCAGGTATAATACAACAATATAGGGATATTAACAATAGATAAATAATTATGACTGGAAATTTACTAGGAGAATCTGTTTTACCTTTTGTTAAAAAGGAAGTAGAAAACCGCCAAAAAATATTTGGAGTAGGCATAGATGGTAATGAAACTAGAAGTATTAGTCAATTAAATTATATTAATAATAGGAATGCTTGGATAAAACTTGCATCTGGGGTTAATATAAAAGATAAAGATAGGTTACCTAGTGGTTTACCTTCAGCAGAGGGGTTTTTAGGTAAAGAATTAGCCAAAAAATCAATTCTTTTTAACTCTATGTCTTCTCTCTCAGATCAAAAATACCAATTTAGATCGGGTGTAGATACTTCTGCTGGGTTTTGGAATCAAAATTTTTATGGTTTAGGAGGAACCCATCAAGGGATAGTTCCTTCCCCGGGAATACAAGATATAAGTATTGAATCACGTAATAATGGTTCAATTAGAACTGCTACTATTAATATAAAAGCTTATAATAGATTTCAATTTGAAGTTATTGAACTTTTATATTTGAGACTAGGTTTTACAGTTTTATTAGAATGGGGTTGGGATAAATATTTAGATGAAAAAGGTAAAGTTAAAAACGTAGAATCTACTTTAGTTGAAAATACTTTTTTTAAAGGAAAAAGTGTATCACAATTAAATATGATTAAAAAAATCAACCAAACACAAGAAACTTATAAAGGTAGTTATGGAGGATTTTTTGGAAGGATTAAAAATTTTAGCTGGGATTTTGGAAATGATGGTACCTATACAATTAAAATAGATTTAATTACTTTAGGTGATGTAATAGAATCTTTAAAAGTAAATATACCCCCCACAGCAAACCAAAAAACCCAAATGGGTGCAGCTTCTAAAGAAGAAATTAAAAAATTTGGAAAACCTAATGAAAGTATATTATTAGCTAATAGATCAAATAGTAAATTATCTGCTTTTTTATACAATACAATTGGGACTACTGCTTTTGACAGTAAGGATTATTTTAATTTAGCAGCAGCTGTCAACTATAGAGATTCTTCCTATAAATACCAAGGAAAATTAGGTCCAAACTATCAATACTATATTAGATTTGGAGAATTAATTTCAATTATACAAAAACATATTATACCTGATATTAAACCTAGTGATAAGCAATTATTTTTCGAACCTAGTGCTATTGATACAACCCTATTAAACTATTCTCCTAATTTGGTATCGTTTGACCCTAGAATTTGTATATTTAAGTATGATGATGGGGCAATAAACCAAGATGGTATAAGTGATATTTATGTTCCACAATATACTAAATCCTTAGAACCAGCCTTAACTCGAGTGGGAGGTAGTAAAAAAACCAAAGACCCATTTATTGCAGAGGAAAACACTCAACCCGCCCAACCATCCTCTACAACATCCGATTTTATAGGACCCCAACAAGACCCTAATAACCCCGAAAATGTTACTAATGCTAATAAGTCTGATATAGAAAAAGGAGATATAGTATTTTTAAAATTATATAACCTTTATATAAATTACGCTTTTATATTTCAAATTTTAAAAAAGAATACTGATAAAGAAGGTAATTTATCTATTTATAAATTTTTTGAAGCTATTTGTGATGGTATTAATAGTTCTTTTGCTAATGTCACTCAAATAACCCCTCAAATAAAAGATGATAAGATTGTAACTTTTGTAGAAAGAAAACCCCCACTTGCTATTATTAAAAATCTAAAAAAAATTAAAGGTGCCTTTTCATCGGAAACAGTAGAATTAGAAGTTTATGGTTTTAACGTAAAAACAAAATCATCAAATTTTTTAAAAAATATAAAATTTAATACTAAAATAGGCCCTAAATTAGCAAACCAAATCAGTATAGGGGCAACTGCATCAGGAACAACAGTAGGAGAAGATGCAACCGCTTTTTCTAAATGGAACAAAGGACTTGAAGATAGATTTGCAGAAAAAATTACTGTCCCCGATGTAGAAATTACTAATACTACTACAAAGGTTAATAATGACCAAAATACAACTACACCTAGTGACACTGAAACTGGTAATAATGCCTTAAAGGTTAAATATGAAGGGAATGATGAGTATATAATAAAAGCAACTACTTCAAATAATTCAACCCTTTTAGCAGATGCTATATCCTTCCCCATCCCAATAGAAATAGAATATGATGGTGGTAGTGCTACTAGATACTATATAGAAGATTCTAATGCAACTAAATCCAAATCAAGATATCAAAGAACAGTAATTTGGAAATTTGAAATAAATAAAGATGGGGTTATTGTAGATAATCAAGCAAAAGAATATATTAAAGTTGATGGGAAAGTATATCCTAGAGTTAATTATAATTCAACAACCCACATTGTCAGAACAGTTTCAGATTATCCACCAAACCAATGGAATAGGATATATAGTAAAATAACTGAAAATACAAGAAAAAAACTACTAGAGGCATATGGTGCCCCAACCCCAACCACCCAAGATGCAGATTCTACCGAAGTCCCAGATGAACTAAAAACTGAAATATTAGAAAGGAGTAAACAAGTAGCTAATATGAATTATTCTGCTTATTTAGCTCAAATGTTTGGTGGAACCCCTAGTATTGATAGTAACTTAGTTAATACTTCGGGGATATCTATAGGTACTATAAGTAAACCTAATACACATTATTTCCCAAATGAAAATAGTGAGTTTGTAGATGCAGGTAAAGGTTCTTATAAATTATATTTAGAAAAATATTTTGGTAAAAACTTTGAAGAAACGGGAAATCCAAGTAATCAAGCTGGGTTCATTCCTGTAGAATTTTCATTAGAAATGGATGGTCTTGACGGGTGGAAAATTTATAATAAAATTAACATCCAACAATCCTTTTTACCCCCTCAATATTCTTCAACTTTAGAATTTTTAATTACTAAAGTAAGCCATAAAGTTGACAGTAGTGGTTGGGTTACAAATTTAGCAACATTATCTACTTCTAATATAGATTCCCCACCTTCTATTAAATTTAACCCTGGCCCTAAAGTAAAAGCAATATCTGGAAGCTCAAACACAGGAAAATTCCCCCCTGGCAATCTATTTACTTCAAATAGATCCAATAAAAGAAATGCAGCACCATTAAAATCTGATACTTCAATTCCTTGTGAAAATGGATTTTTACATAAATACCCAGGAATGTTAGTGGAAGCAGATGCTGCCTTATACTCTAGATTAAAAATGAGAAATAATTCTGATAATAAAAAATTCAGATTACATTATGCCGCAATGTCTCATTTTAAAAATTTACTAACCGCTTATGAAAATGCTGTATCGGAAAATGGTAAAACATTCTTAGAAAGATATGGTAAATTACGAATTAATTCAGCTTATAGATCCATTGAAAAAACACCATCAGGACCTAATGCTGCTGCACCTGGTAAATCTAGACATGGTTTAGGTATAGCAGTAGATTTACAACAACCGGCATCCTACCCCGAAGTATATGAATGGTTTAGAACAAACGCCCCTAATTTAGGTTGGATGAGAATCCCTTTAATCAATAATGGTCAAACTAATGAAACTTGGCACTGGGAATTACAATTTACGGGTCCATATGCTAAATTAACTGAAACCCATATAGGTATTAGTAATATTAAAAAGAATGGAAAAAATGGCAAAAAACAATACACAGTATCAAATAAACAAGCCACGGGGGTTGAAAAGATAAAACCAAGTTACATATTAGATAAAACAATATTTGAAAAGCAAAAATCTAAACAAGTTTAATAGTATAAATTTATGTATTTCCCTAAATCCCAAATAAAAACAAATTTATATACTAAAGGTAATTTACTTAGGTATATTTCTTCTAAAGAAATGTACATAGGGGATTATTTTGAAACTTCAACAGGTCAATATTATAGCGGAAAAACACCCCAAAATCCACCTATTGTAGAATTAGAACTTATACCTAACAATAGTGAAGAATATTTTAATATAACTGGTAAAACCACAACAAACCCTTCCCTATCTACCCCCATAATAGATGAACAAGCAGATGCTGATGAACTTTTACGTTCTGAAACACCATCTTTTTATACTTTACCTCAAGAATATATTAATGCAAGTAGTATAAACTTTAATGATGATGTAATGTCTCCAAAAAACCATACCTACTTACCAACTGAAGAGGATTACCAATTTGGGGCTATAGAAAGATATTTTTTAAAATCTATAAATTCTTATAATTTCATTGAAGTTAATGAATCTACATTTACCCAATACTTAAATAATTCTCCATTAACTCAGTATACTTTATTTATTCCCATCCAATTTTCTTGGGAAATTAGTGGGAAAGATGTAGATAAAGTAGCTACTACAAACTATAATACTTTAGTTTTAAAACAAAAAAGATTAAATATTCGGGGGTTAGTAGAATTTTTTAAAGGAAAATATAACCAATTTTATAAACAGTTTGATTCCTAAAATATAGTTTTGTATATTTAAGGTAAATTAGGTTATATGTACTGGCTTGTAGAAAACGAGGAACAGTTAAATGTTTTAGTAAATAGTGGTTATAAAGAGGCTTTCATTGAGGTAATACCTTATAATGACACAATACATCCCATACAAAATCATGTTAGTTTAGTGTATATTAGACCGATTGAAGCGAGTAAAGGCTTTATGATATGCGTTACCCATAGTGAAGCTTTAAATGCGTTAAACACGCGTATAAATGATTTACTAAATAAATTTGAAGTATTATATTGCCGTGATAAAAAAGAGATATTACATTACTTTCCAATCAAAACTCTTTATGACATAAATACACCCCCTAATCCGTATATACGAC
>VMHT01120403.1_pt1 | contig 12569 bp, 10 predicted proteins | sample 4693611 | NCBI WGS metagenome assembly VMHT01 (sample SAMN12280063, study PRJNA550983) | marine metagenome | isolation source: seawater sampled from same location over 5 years 0.02-0.2 micron viral filtrate | place: USA: collected off the coast of southern California halfway between the port... ...
CTGGTGTACCAGGGCTTCGTTGAATTCACGTCCAAAGGTCGCTTCGGATACTTCAAGAGCGCTTTGCGCGTCTTTCAATGTTAATTCCATCAGTTCACTCCCCAGACGTTACGCTTTAACAGCAGGCTTAACGATTACATCGCCGCCTGTTGCGCCAGGTACGGCACCTTTAACCAGGATAAGGTTGTTTTCTACGTCTACACGTACAACTTCCAAAGACTGCGTAGTCACTTTCTTGTTACCAAGCTGACCTGCCATTTTCTTGCCTTTGAAAACTTTACCAGGTGATTGGTTTTGACCAATCGAACCAGGCGCACGGTGAGACAAAGAGTTACCGTGAGTAGCACGTTGCGCGGTAAAGTTCCAACGCTTAATTGCACCCGCGAAACCTTTACCCTTTGAGGTGCCAGTCACATCAATCTTTTTGGTGTCGTTGAAGATTTCAACAGTGATTTCACTGCCCACTTCAATTTCGCCACCTTCGTTTTCTTCAAGGCGGAATTCCACCAGAGAACGACCTGCTTCAACACCGGCTTTAGCAAAATGACCTGCTGCAGCTTTGTTGACACGGTTCGCTTTCTTGGTTCCAGCAGTAACCTGAAGAGCGCGATAACCGTCAGTTTCATCAGTGCGTAACTGAGTAACACGGTTCGGGGTCGCTTCGATAACAGTCACAGGGATAGACGTACCATCTTCAGTGAAGATGCGAGTCATACCCACTTTACGACCGACTAGACCAATCGCCATTGTTATAACCCTCTCTTGTTAGCCCAGGCTGATTTGAACATCAACGCCGGCAGCCAAGTCCAAACGCATCAGAGCGTCAACTGTTTTATCAGTTGGCTCAATGATGTCTACCAAACGCTTGTGAGTACGAATCTCATATTGATCACGTGCGTCTTTATTCACGTGAGGAGATGTCAACACCGTATAGCGTTCTTTGCGAGTAGGCAGAGGAATTGGACCGCTGACCTGAGCACCAGTACGTTTCGCCGTTTCAACGATTTCAGCCGTAGACTGATCGATCAACTTGTGATCAAACGCTTTCAAACGAATACGAATTCTTTGATTTGGCATCGATTAAGCTCCAATCGAAAGAACAAAAAAATTCACCTTTTCTCTCCCTTTTTTGTACTTGGGAAGAAAAGATGTGCGTAAACCGGTGGTTCCAAATCGGAACCCTGTTCTTCTTCTAGCGCGCCGGTAACAGCTTTGAATCCACAGGACCCTACCCGTCACGTTGGCATCCACCCTAAAAGCAGTGTGGTTGCGGCTAAAATTTCTTTATGCCCATTACTGAGCAGAGGCGCGCATTATATACAGTTGATTACTTTTTGCAAGCTATATCTGAAGAAAAAGTGAGCGCACTGTGAATGTCGCAGCCACATCGTTTGCGGCCACGAGAACGTACCGCCGGTACGCGCTTGATGACTTACGATGAGGCTGCACAGGACAACATTTTTACTCATAAATAGCAAGGATAGCGGGGTAGTATTGCCCGGGTAGTCGGCGCCGGTTTCTTATTATCGCGCTTCCGCATCGGTGGCCGGCCGCAGCGGGCAACCGAGCGTGTCAGTCGATAACCGGGCTGGTTGTCTATACTGGGTACATAAACCTTGTTTTCGCAGCGGTTATGCTGCCTGGTATCAGCCTAATTATTATTGCTGAGCGCCGGTGAACCGTATAAGGTGAAGCCTATTCTTAACACAGAAGAAACCGCACGGCCTGCCCCGGCAGCCACTACTGTTATTTTCAGTAAAGTAGTAGAATTACGGTTTCAGGGAACGGTCAGTAAGATTGCTATGATAGCGAATAATAACCAGCAGCTGCTGGACGAAATAAAAACCACTCTGGGTAGTCACTCTACTTTAATGGGCGCATATTCTCAGCTAGAAGGAATATTGCTGAAGTTATTTGATGCCACACGAATGAGTATTTTTCAGCGTCGACGCCAGCATCAGGACCTGGTGGCCCGGTTTAAAACCGGCATGGAAACCACGGAAATTAAGGTCCCTATCAGTCCGTTATCCATTGCTGGCTATGTTGCCCTCGCCCAGCGCCCGTTACTTATTCGTAATCCTTACAGTACGGAGGAGCTGCAGAGCATCCATCCACGCTTACGCTTTGCTGACAAATTCGATAAAACCGGTTCGTTTCGTACCCACAATATTTTGTGTGTGCCGATTTTAAATGCCGGGGTGTTGTTGGGGGTAATGCAAATTATCAACAAAAATAACGGTACCTTTGAAGCGGCGGATCTGGAGCTGGCCAACGAAGTTTCTGACATTCTGGGCAAAAAGTTTCGTTACGAACTAGGCGGTACGGCTAACCCGTTTGACTCATTGCTGCATCAGGGGCTGATCAGCGATACCGCCTTAGAGGATATTCTTAAATCCTCGCAGGATCATCGCCAGGCGATACAGCGTTTGATGAGCGAGTATCGCATTACCGAAACTCAGATTGGTAATTCCCTCTCGACCCATTATCAGGTGCCGTTTTTTACCTATCAGCCTGACAAATACCATTTATATCAAACCGACAGCAAGCTCAATTTGTCGTACCTTAAGCGCAATTTTGTTGCGGTTATTGCCGATGTCAGAGACAACCCGATTGTGCTGATGACCGAACCGAACAATGCGGCACTGTTAATGGAAATTGAAAGTGCCATGGGGATTGATGTCTATGATATCGCGGTAGGTTTGCCTACTCATGTCTTGCAATACCTGGGGGAAGGTGCCGGTGGCGCGGCCCCCGGTGAAATGAGTGAAATTTTAGATGAGATAGGCACCTCGGCAGAAGACCATGATGAGCAGGTGGATGAGCTTTCTGATGATGCGCCGGCGGTTGTGCGCCTGGTCAGCCGGATTTTACACGATGCCAAGCGTCTGAATGCCTCCGACATTCATATCGATCCGGAAAAAAACGCGCCGACCCGGGTGCGCATGCGTATCGACGGGGTTTGTCGTGAAATGAGTCAGGTTCCTAATTCACACCACAGCGCAGTGATAGCCCGAATCAAAATTATGTCCAACCTGAACATAGCAGAAAAACGGGTACCTCAGGACGGCAAACTGGCATTTAAAATGAGCGGACAGCTGGTAGAGGTGCGGGTAGCCACCATTCCGACGGTCGCCGGTGAAGGGGTGGTGATGCGGATCCTGGCCTCTGGCGGCGCCATGCCTATCGATAAAATGAACCTTGCTGCGAATAATATGCACCGGTTAGAGGGCATGATAAAAAGGCCCCATGGTATTCTCCTGGTAGTCGGCCCTACCGGATCAGGTAAAACCACCACCCTGCATGCGGTGCTGGGCTATCTGAATACCCCGGAAAAGAAAATATGGACCGCAGAAGACCCGGTGGAGATCACCCAGGCCGGCCTGCAACAGGTGCAGGTGAGTCCCAAGATTGGCTTCACCTTTGCCAATGCCCTACGGGCTTTTTTGCGGGCCGACCCGGATATTATCCTTATTGGTGAGATGCGCGACAAAGAAACCGCACACGCCGGTATCGAAGCGTCATTAACCGGCCACCTGGTGTTATCGACCCTGCATACCAACTCCGCCCCGGAAACCATCACCCGTCTGCTGGATTTAGGCCTGGACCCGGTCAATTTCTCTGATGCCTGTGTCGGTATTCTGGCTCAGCGTCTGATTCGGACATTGTGTAGTAGTTGTAAAGAGAGCTACACCGCCAACGCGGATGAAGTCGGCTTCATTCACCGCCAATATGGCGAGAACTACCTTGACGAACTTGAGCTGACCGACGAGGTCACTTTATATCGGGGTAAAGGGTGTGATGATTGCGGAGGCACGGGCTATCGCGGTCGTACCGGGGTGCATGAGCTGTTGGGTATGACCCCGGAGTTACGTTCGCTGGTCTATAAAGAAGGCAGCGTGGCTCAGATGAAAAGCCAGGCCATGGATGATGGTATGCGTACCCTGGTTCAGGATGCCATTTTTAAAGCCTTGAAAGGGGACACCGATTTGGCGCAGGTCCAAATCATTGGCGGTGACTAGCTCACCGCGTCGTCGATCGGTTATTTGAATTAAGGGCGATGTAGCGGTTCTCTTCGCATCGCCCTGCCCTTCAGCCAGTAGATCGCGGATTTATTTAACTATACCCTCCTGTCTATAGACAATGATCAATAAGCCAGCCTCCGCAATATCGCCTTCGCCGCAAACCAATACAAGGTTCAATTAAGTATGTGATATATTGCCAGACTTTCGTGGGTTGTCCCCGTTCGCCTGATTGCTATGGCCAATATCGGGTACCAATTAACTCCTGTCATCTGAGAGTACGAAATGTTTGCGGTTGATTTCGAAATTCTGATAGCAGCCTTGTTGCTGTTTACCGGTATCTTATCCAGTATGCTGTCTCCACGCCTGGGGCTGCCGATGCTGGTACTGTTCTTGATTGTCGGCATGCTGGCCGGTGAAGCTGGTATTGGAGGCATCGCTTTTGATGATGCTGAAGCTGCTCATGCTATGGGTACGCTGGCGCTGGCCATTATTCTTTTTGATGGGGGTCTGCAAACCTCCAAGGCTGCGATTAAGATGGCCTGGAAGCCCGCCTCCTTACTGGCCACCGTAGGCGTTGCCGTGACTGCCGGCATTACCGGTATTGCCGCGGCCACCATACTGGGTATTCCGCCGCTGGTAGGACTGTTGTTGGGTGCCATCGTGGGCTCTACAGACGCGGCAGCGGTTTTTTCGATTCTTCGTAGTGCGGGCATCAATATAAACCCCCGCCTCAAATCCACCCTCGAAATAGAAAGCGCCTCGAACGATCCCATGGCTATCTTTCTCACCGTCGGCCTGTTGGGCCTTATCACCAACGAAATGTCACCAGGCCTGGAAATGGTGTGGCTGTTTGCAAAGCAAATGGGCATTGGCGCGCTGGCAGGCCTGGTCATCGGCTGGCTGGCGGTAAAACTGATAAACCGTCTGAAGCTGATTGCTGCTGGCCTATATCCGGTATTAGTCGCTGTCTGCGGAACCCTGGCGTTTGGGGTGGCGGCCGCCCTGGATGGTAGTGGTTTTTTAGCAACCTTTATTGCCGGGGCTATTATCGGAAACAGCCGCTTTGTGTATCAGCATGCTACCTTTTTATTCCTCGACGGGCTTGCCTGGCTTAGCCAGATTGCGATGTTCGTGATGCTCGGATTACTGGTTAATCCGCCTTCGCTACTGGAAGTATGGGCTGAAGGATTGTTGATTGCCATCATTCTGGTCTTTATCGCCCGTCCGCTTGCGGTCGCTCCCATGCTGGCGTTCAGCCGCTTTAATCTTCGGGAAATCACGATGATTTCATGGGTCGGCTTACGCGGCTCGGTACCGATTATTCTGGCGATTTTTCCGCTCTTATTTGGCATTGCCGAGGCCGGACTGGTCTTCAATGTGGTCTTCTTCGTGGTATTGATATCAGCCACATTACAGGGATCTTCGCTGCCCTGGGTGGCACGCAAGCTAAAACTTATCGAGCCACCGGTACCCAGCATTTCCAAAAAACTGGAAATCCCCTCACTGGGGGATGTAGATGTGGACCTGATAGAGATTAAGCTTAATGCATCATGTAAGGTGGTGGGTAAGGCTCTGGATGAATTACCGTTACCACTGGGAGTGGATGTGGCAATGATGGTGCGCAACAACAAGGTGGTGACCCCCCAAAGCCATCCCGTATTGGCTACCCACGATTACCTGTTTGTTACCGTACAACCACGCCTGCATGGCTATGTGAATACACTGTTTTCCAGTGTACAGCGAGCGGAAAAAAGTGGCCTGGAGCGGCGTTCGGCATTGTTTGACGGGTATATCACCCTCGGCGAATTGGCCCGCTATTACGACCTTGATTTGAGTCCGGCGGATAACACTACCCTCACCCGTTTGGTCAGTAAGCAGCGCCATCCGGTACAGTTGTCGGTGGGCACTTTTGCCCGAGCCACCGACGCTCCGGCGACCCATACCATGGTTCGATTTACCCCGGCCCCCTACTAGTTACTTTTTTAAGGTAAGCTGGCCAAAAACCGAGGCATCAATATAGCCCCGGTTTTTGTCGCCGTTGACCGGTGTAATGCTATGGGAACCCATAAAATGTTCCCGGGTATCGCTGCCATCATTGTCACAATAGGCCAGCATGAAGCCCAGCGTTTTATCGGCTTGTAAGGTCACCGGCTCCCCGGGCTGGGCGGTGGTAAAGGTATCGGGGTACAGGCGTACGGCGACTTCCCAGATAATGTTGTAGGGCGCTTCGGTTTGGCGGCGCCAGGCTGAATCAAGGTGATCATTCAGTAATATCACCCCATTGTCGTTTTGAGCATTTCCAAAGTCCGCCACATTACCGTCCAGGGCAATATGATAGGCAAACGCATTAAAGCTGTGCAGATGATCGCCCCCAGAGGCATCTTCATCCAGAAAAATTTCCAGACAATCATCATCCCAGTAAGCCTCTTTAGGGTCCGGATGGGTGTCTATCAGTACATCATCGGTGATTTCTACCAACAAATACAGCTGCTGTTCATCCCACGCCAGTTTGTAGCGGCCTGAAAAATCACTGGCTTCAGGCACAGTTCCGGCCATTTGATGCTCCAGTGGCGACCACTCAGAAAGCTTCCACACAGCTTCATCGGCCATCCCGTTAACCGTTACCGGGCTTTCGGTATGGGGTACTGTCTGGGCCGCGGTCGCGCTGTAGCTCAGGCCGAGCATAGTGAGTAAAGCGATATTTCGCATAGGAGGTGTTCCTTACAAACTGTTAAAATAACTGACAGCAAAAGAGAAAGTTGTTGGTAATTTTTACACATTTTTTATTAAATACACACCGCCAAAGCCTGCTGGCTTTGGTAGCCGCGCCGACCTCCCCTATATTGACGTCACTAAGCTACTGTTAACGAAGAGTTTTTATACTACACTTTAATAAGTGTCAAAATTTTGTCACCTCTGGCACCTACCATGCATTGATTCAATCGAAGGCAACGCGTTTGTTTTACCTTGTCATCCCAGCCAAATCGAAATAATTGAATAATAAGGCTGAGTAGGCCCCGGGGTTTGCTCTGAAACCATTATGACGCTCAATCAACTTCCGACACTTGCTACCCGCCTGATGCAGGCAAAATATACGGCGCCGCAAATTTCGCATTTGGGGTATCGTGCTAATCCGCCACAGGCTATCGATACCGACTCGTTGGAAGCAGGCAGTCATACCGCCGCGGCGTTTGCCAGTGCCTTTAAAAAGCGTCAGGGCAAAGCCTCTCACAAGCATTCAAAGTCCATAAACAAAATCGATTATCAGCAGGGTGATGTGCATCACTATGCGGCGCACACGTCCGGACCGCTGGGAAGCTGGGCAATGGCTGCTGAAGAAACTGAACGCCAGCATGCTTCCGCGTTATCGCAGGGACAGCCTTCTCATCCTGTCGAAGACATGATTCACCTTTTACGCGAAGAAGCGCTGATGATTCAGCTGATGATTTTGCGAGAGCATCGTAGCCAGGGTCAGTCGCCATCGCCCGCTTTATTCAATCAGTTAGATAAGGTGCAGCGTGTACTGCAGCATGAGGTTGAACAGCAGGCCCACAAGCTTCAGGAAATCCAACCCTCTACACAGCGCTCAGGCAATCTGCTGGACGCTCACGGCTAAGCCTCTGCCTGAGACTTTGGTACCTGTTGACAGCGTTCCTGATACTGTCGAGGGGTTTCGTTCACCTGAGCTTTAAAACAGCTACTGAAATAGGACGCCGTGCCAAAACCTACCTCGTAGGCGACCTGCGTCACCTGGACACCTTCACGTAATAAGGCTTTCGCCTGATGTAACCGATAAAGTTTTAACGTATCGGTGAAATTCAACCCAAACAATGCATTGAGTTTTCGCAGCATTTGCCTTTCGCTGGTAGCCATTTGTTGCGCTGCAAAGGTTCGGCTAAAACTATCATCCTGGTAATGATCTGCCAGCAATTTCAAAAAGCGCATATAAAAAGCCTGATCCCGGGCACTGTCAAATGTCGGTAACGTAAACGGCGTGGTGTTATCAGTGGTCTGTGCTTGCGCTTCGCGAGGCCCCCCTCGTGCTTGCTCTCGGGCCATAATGCTTTCTGTCTGTCGTTGAAGCCTGAGGGTATCCACGGGTTTACTTATAATTGCGTCAATATGGTTTAGTATCGGGCCCTCCAGCCCGGCCTCATCAACCAAGGCGGCAAGCAGAATAAAGGGAATATCTTGCAACTGAATCTGGTTTTGCATCTTTTCGCGCAGCTGAAGCCCGCTTTCGCCGGGCATTCTGAAATCGCATACCACCAGGGCAACCGGCACCACCTTCATCAGGTCAAGCGCTGCCTGCACACTATCTGCTTCGATACAGCAATAATCCTGACCAAGACGTTCGCTAAGATAACTGCGTAACGCGGCATCGTCGTCTACAATGATGATATTTGGCCGTAACGTATGGTCGGGAAGCGGTGCTGAGGGAGGCGGACTGATATCGGGCTCCACCGATGGAGAAGACTTTTCCTCTAATGACACTAAAGGTAAGTACACAGTAAAACATGTGGCTTTTTTGGGTTTGGTTTCAATGTCTATCCATCCCTGATTTGCCAGTACCAGTTCTTTTACCAAAGCCAGGCCGATGTCCGAGCCGTCGGCTGTGCCTGACTCATGCTGTTGGGCAAAGCGTTGGAAAATAGTTTCTGCCTGAGCCTCGGTAATTAGCCCCACATTATCGGCCACGGTAATAACCAGGTGTAGCCCCTCGCAGCGCGCGCTAACCTGGACCTTGCCCTCTGGCGGTGTGCATTGCAGGGCATTAGTCACCAGGTGCAACAGAATTTTTTCAAGAGAGTCCCGAAGTAAATAGATTTCACCGCGGGTGCGAACATGGGCTTCCAGCCGCTGGTTGTTTAATTCCGCCAGCGAGCGCAGGTTACCCACTATTTGCGGAAAAATTGTATTCAGGTTGTAATTCTGGCAAGGCAACTTTTTAATATTTTCCAGACGTTCAATTTCGGTAATCTGGTTTACTAATAAATGCAGCCGTTTTGCGTTGTCTTCAATCATTTCCAGACGTCGTGGTGTTTCTTCATCCTCCGGGTTGTCGATAATTTGTCGTACCGGGCCTGATATCAATGTAAGGGGCGTCTGTAACTGCCGGGCAACATTGGCAAAAATATGCTGTTTGCGGTCAAGTATGTGATGAATATAATACTGGGTGTCTTCCAATAATGACTGCTTTTCATTAACCTCACCTTTTAACACCTTGCCCTGCTCAAAGTATCGTTGCTTCAGCTTTAGCGCTGCGCAGCCTACCACTATCATCAATAGCACTGTATATAGTGCGTAGGCGAAAGGGCTCAGCCACCAGGGCGGCAGCACGGTGATACGTAACCGGGTAACCGGCTGGGGAAGGTATGGATTTGTGACCCTGGCTTCAAGGGTGTAGTTGCCATGGGGAAGCTTCGGTATTATAAACTTTTCATTTGAGGTGGAACTGGTGGTCCAAAAACTACCAGAATCAACTAACCTATAGTCAATTGTGAGGTTGTTATACTCCACAGGATTGGGTATTGAAAGTATGACTTCAGCAAGTACATGCTCATTAGGGAGGGTCACTTCCAAAACCCCATCATTTTGGATGCTTAAAGGCGGCTCGAGGTAGATTCCGAACTTTTCAGAGAAATTTCGGACGCTGACTATCGAGACTGAAAAATATTGCTTTCTTCTTTCCCGAATGGATTCTAATAGCCTTTTATTATCAAAAATATATGTATAGTTGTCTCCTCGGACGAAGGTATGGTTAAAGCCACTATGAACTGAGTCATATTCAAAATCTATATCGTTGACACCAAAATTACTATTAAGCGCAATAGTTTCTTCTTTTTCTATATTGGTATAAAAAAGTCCTTCATTGGTGGATACCAAAAACTCGGTTTCAGTGAGCTCCCCTATCCCTCGAACATAATCCTTTTCGAAGAAATCAATCTTAACTTGCGATCCCGTATCACTGATATACCTTAAACCATTACCTGAAGAGCACAACCAAACGCGGCCATTCCTGTCTTTTACGACACAGGCATCACCCCATGCGTAATTATCGCTATATTTATATATTTTAAAACTTTTATCTTTAAAGGATGCTGAATATAGGGCTCCTGAATAGTCGCCCAGCAGGGCACTTTCTTCAAAGTATCTTGATAGATAGTTAGAGCTCTTCGAGACTTCTAGTACTTCTAAAAAATCTTCACTTAGGTACAGTAATAATTTCTTACCTTGTATAGAAGCAAGTATCAAAGACTCACGATAACCCATTGATACGTCATGAATTGTTATTGAGTTATTTTCAAAAAAAGGTAGCTTCTGAGCTTTGACAGGTGTACCTCCCGAGTAATTAACCTGGAATATATTAGCTTTCTCATCAATCACCCTGAAGCTGTCGTCGGAACTGCTTAGGAAAAATATCATTCCCTTGGTTGCTAATTTTGATGATAAAAATCTCTTTAAGTCCGGTTTGTATACCGACACATTCCCTTCTGAAGTATAAGCCCAGTAGTTATCTTCTAACTTAACTATGTCGAAAATATTAGATGTAACTATTGAAGAGTTGTTGTGCGCCAATTTAGTATTAAGAGCTGTAGCAGCCAGTGAAAAAAACCCATTCTCTGCATCACTTCCATATAAATTTCCATATTTGTCGAATACTAAAGAAATTACGACTTTCACCGAGTCCGTACCAAAAACCGGGTACAAAGAATCTGGAACTTCAAATTCTTTACTACGCGAATTATAAGTGTACAGCCGCTCTGCGGCGACCCAGAGCGTACCATCAGGAGCTTTTTTAATTTTTCTTACCGGCTGAACATTAACATTTTTAAGGGCGTTTCGTTTTGTAACAGAGAAAAACTCGCGATTGGTTAGGTCTAACTCAATCAGACCTATGGAAGAGCCTAAATAAGCTTTTCCTTCGTCTATCAGCATTGAGGTAAATACTTCACTCTCCTTCCTGGAGACATAGGAGTAAGGAATAACTGTCTTATTCTTAAGGTCTAATGACAGCAGGCCGCGGTTTTTGTCAAGCCACCAGATCTTATCGGATTCCTCACTATAGGATATATCTACAATTTCTACTCCTTTTTGGTCAGAGTAATCCGATATAAAAAAGGAAGATTCTACGTTATCATTGTAAAAAACATATAAAAAAGAAACCCCTTCAATTAATATTAGATTAGTATATATATGTATTTTCCAAATCGAGGGTTGCGGTACCTCCTCTGGTAGATCCAGCCTTCTTACACTTTTGGTTCGGCTATTAAATATATAAGCGCCATCGCCATATGCTACAAATGCTAATTCTTCATGAGAGTATTGTTCGACATCAGATATGAAATTTGCTTCGATAAGAGAGTTTTTATTGTTTATTGCAATAACTTCTTCGCCTATTTTTCCGAAAAAGCCATTTTCACTCCCCAGCCAAACCCCCATATCGTTAACAAAAATATCATTGATTAGTCCTGTTCTATACCGTCCTAGATCTTTACTAATGCTGATAGGAAGATTTGTTTGAGCGAGCAAATATGATGGCAGGCCTATCAATATTAGTATTAGGACAAATAAAAAATAACGAACCAAAACGACACTCCATGTCCTAATTTTGATACCCCCAAGAGTATTAAAGAGGGTATAAAATTAAGGTTCCTTACTGAACAATACTTATAGAATATTTCAGAAAATCGGGAGTATCCAATGGACTTTAGTATAAATACCGAACATAGACTTAGTGTGGCTGAGTTAAACCAGGTTGCTGGAGGAGGCATTAGGTTAGACTTATATGCTGATGCGATAATGCCCGCAATTCCACCAATTAAACCCCCGGGCTCTATTACACCATCAGAAATTGCATGCCTGCGCGTTGAGCGGCTTGCTGATCGTAGATAAAATCACCGACATACAAACATCGGGCGGGCGGGATGTTCCAGCGCCGGGCTACCGAGAGCAGCGCGCTGGGATTCGGCTTCGGTGGAGCATCCTCACGGGTGACCACAAGATCAATAGGAATGCTGTTGTTACTGATTTTAAGCCGGGTAGCCGCAATACTATTGCGGGTAACAATTGCCATAGGTAACTGACGCTCTGCTACAGTCTCTACTAACCATTTTCCGGATTCCAGCCAGGCCGCATTTTGAGCATCGGCTAATTCCTGATCAAGAATATACTGATGGGCTTGCTGCTGAAGTTGCTTATCGGTAAGGGAGTCAATATGAGCTAAAATATCGCATTCTGCAGGACAGCCTAAATGCGATTTTATAGCAGAGAAATTTAACTGTGAGGCTACTAACGTGCCGTCCAAATCAAAAATAACACCGTCAATATTGTTAAAATCAATATTCATGACACCTCACTATATTTAAAAAGAAAACCGCAACGAGCCAGCCTTGTGATTGGGTGAGCCTAACACGAAGCACCTCAGGCGCTGACTCAATTATGTTTAATAAAGCCGTGGCCTGCAGCTATATTTTTCTTTAAGCGTCGCAATTGGTTAGTGCATTTTCGTCATACCTTTGTTGCAGATTGTAGCGCCTGCACCTA
>VMHT01150402.1_pt1 | contig 12569 bp, 19 predicted proteins | sample 4693611 | NCBI WGS metagenome assembly VMHT01 (sample SAMN12280063, study PRJNA550983) | marine metagenome | isolation source: seawater sampled from same location over 5 years 0.02-0.2 micron viral filtrate | place: USA: collected off the coast of southern California halfway between the port... ...
CAAAGAACATCAGTTCACTTAGTGCCACAAAATTTTTTTAGAGGTAGTTAAAAATGGCATTTGCAGTTGGAAAAAAATCGCAAGCAATTTGTGATCGTTGTGGTTATCAATATCCTTACTTAACTTTACAAAAAGAATGGAACGGGTTGTTAGTTTGTGAAGAATGTTACGAACCAAAACATCCACAACTTGATCCACCGTATTCTAGACCAGACCCAGAAGCTTTACAAAATCCTAGACCAGATAGAATTGAACCTCTAGTGGTCTCAGTTGGTTTTCCAAATCCAACATCGTTTACAAGCGTGGGCATGCAGCCCTCTCCAATTAGAGATGACTTGATAATGGTATCCACTGTTGGTACAGTAAGCGTGGTGATATCATGAATTATTCTGAACTTTTAGATAACGTAAGAAATTACACTGAAGTAACATCAGATGTTTTAACAAATACAGTTATAAATGTTTTTATCACGAACACAGAAAATAAAGTTTCACGAGAAGTAGATAGTGATGATCAAAGAAGATATGCAACTACAACTTTTGAAGCCAACAACGCTTTTCTAGATGTCAGTGGTCCTGAGGGTGGATACAAATTTGCAAGAGGGCTACAATTAGTTGAAACCGATGGTACAAGAACTTGGCTTGAACAAAGAGATACAACATTTATAGATGAATATATTCCAGAGAGATCTACCACAGATACGAATTTTACAGGCAAACCAAAATATTGGGCAAACTGGGATGCAACACAATTAGTTGTAGCACCCACACCGAACGTAGCCTACACAGTAGAGATGTGGTATAACGAAACTCCACAAAGATTAGGGAACGGTTCTGGATCTACAACCACCACAACATTTTTATCCAATAACGCTTCAGAGGTGTTATTGTATGGAACAGTATCTGAAGCATTTTCATACTTGAAAAATGATAAAGATATGCAATTATACACACAGAAGTTCCAAGAAGCTCTCAAGCTATTCGCACAAGAGCAGATGGGACGTAAACGTAGGGATGAGTACAGTGATGGAGTATTACGACTCCCCCTAAGATCAGTAGACCCAGGAGGTAGTTAAAAATGGCAATAAATCAAGCAGTCTGTGCTTCCTTTAAACAGGAGTTATTGGCAGGGGATCACGATATTGATAATGACACAATCAATCTTGCTCTGTACACAAGCTCAGCAACTTTAAACGGAAACACAACAGCGTTTTCAGCAACTAACGAAGTTGGCGCATCAGGAACATACGCAAGTGGTGGAGCAACTTTAACAAGTCCAACCATTGGCTTAACCAAAACAAGCGCAACAGCATCAACAGCATTTGTTGATTTTGCAAATGTAAGTTTTACATCAGCAACAATATCTGCTCAGGCAGCTTTGATCTACAATAGATCTTCAGCTAACACTAATGCAGCTATTGCAGTTTTAGATTTTGGTGCAGTAAAGACATCAACAAACGGTACATTTACAATCGCATTTCCAACTAACGATGCATCAAGTGCTATATTAAGATTATCTTAATATAGGAGGTCATCACCATGGCAGATGCTTGGAATGAGGGCACGTGGGGGCAAGGTTTTTGGGGCCAACAAAGTTCTATTACAGTAACCCTTTCAGGTGTCTCCTCCACATTTGCATTAGGCACTGAGTCTGTTGTTGCTGACAGTTTAGTAACATTAGACTCCTTACAAGTATCTTCAGCTTTAGGCACCGCATCAGGTGAAGCTGAATCAATTTATCCTTTAACAGGTGTTTCATCTCAAACTGAATTAGGTAGTGTATCTATTGAAGAAGGCACAGATGTAGTTCTTGGCAGTCTTTCAATGGCATTCACTGCTGGTGATGAGACCGCCTCTGGAACAGTTGATGCAGGTTGGGGAAGATCTACATGGGGGTCTTTTGCTTGGAATGAAAATATAACACAAGAAGTTAGTGTCACTGGTGTTGCAATGTCAACATCTCTTGGCACAACAACACAGTCAGTTGGTACAGGTGTAATTGTATCAGCAACCAGTCTAACCATGACAAGTGCCTTAGGCACAACATCACAAACAGGAACTGCTGTCGAAACTCTCGATAGCTTAACAATTGGAGCTGCTTTATCAGGTGCTTCTGGAATCACTGGTGAAGGTAATATTGGAGTTATTGCTCCTTCTGATCAACTTGATTTTAGCATTGGCTCGGTCACAATTGATATATTTACACAAGTAGACGCTCCATCCGTTGCAATGACATCGGCTTTAGGAACAGCAGTTGCAGAAGCAGATGCATTAGTAACGCTAGGTAGTTTATCTAGCAGTTTCTCACTAGGCACTGAGACAGTAGAGGTTGGGACGGGTGTCATAGTAAGTGTTTCAACAGTCGCTTTATCTTTTGCTACAGGCACAGAAACTGCAACTGGTGAGGCAATAGTGGATGTAACAGGGCTTTCCATGGCAACTGCCTTAGGAGATACTTTTGAAACGCCTTGGGCAAATGTCGTAACAGGGGCAAGTAACACCTGGACAGAGGTAAACGCAGCATAAAAAGTGTTGCTTGGATAATAAAAAAAGATATATTTTAGAGAGGTAAAAACATGTCGAGCACATATTCAGATAGACTTAAATTAGAACTCATGGCAACTGGTGCGAATGCCAATACATGGGGAAATAATACTAATACAAATTTAACAGTCGTTGATACTTTCACTGCTGGATATATATCCAAGTCTGTAGCAGGGTCGGCAGATGTCACTTTAACTACAGGTAACGCAGATGCAAGTGCCGAGGCAGCTAACAAAGTTATAGAGTTTACAGGTGCTCTCACCGGGGACATTAAAGTATTTGTTCCAGCAGTTGAAAACAATTATGTATTCTTCAACAACACATCAGGTTCACAAACTCTATCAGTAGCTCCTACTGGTCACTCTGGTAACGCAGTAGCAATCACTCAGGGTGCACACACAATTATGTACATAACTAATGATAACAAAGTTGTCGACATTTTTGCAGGATCTTTAGGAACAGTAGGTATAAAAGGTGTTACAACCTTTAATGATAATGTTGCAGTCGCAACAGGTAAAAAAATTACAACAGAAAATATTACACTTAATTCCAACGGCGTGGTCGCTGCTACTTCATATACAGGTAGTGGTGCTTCTTTAACAGGTATTGATCCCTTCCCTTCAACTACATCAATGATATTTAATCAAGCTTCTGCTCCAACAGGTTGGACCAAACAAACCGGCACCGCACTAGCAAATACTGCTATGTCAATCGTAGTTGGTTCAGGCGGAGGCACAGGTGGTGCTGATTCTTTCTATGATACTTTTGCAAGTTCAAGGAACACTGATATTACAAGTGCCACTGTTTCAGTATCAGGTTCAGTTGGAGGCAAAACACTTTCAACCCCAGAAATTGCATCTCATAATCACGTCCAGAACCTATTCACACCTACACCTATGGGTAGTGCGGTTGATTTTAGAGTTAGTCCGATGGGTAACCAAGGAAACCCAAACAATCAATCATCTACACAAAATGCTGGTGGTGGAGGATCTCATACACACCCATTCACTGTTTCAAGTTCTTCTTTAGGTGGGACAGTTTCCATGCCTAATATGAATGTAAAATACGCAAACGTAATTGTAGCCAATAAAGATTAATGCCAATATTCGACCCCGATGGGACGTGTCCTCTTCTTAAGAAGAAATGTATTAAACATAAATGTGTTTGGTACAATATGCTTCAAGGCAATCACCCACAGACGGGAGCGACAGTTCAAGAATGGGGATGTTCAATAGCCTGGATTCCTTTGCTTTTAGTTGAGAATTCAAAGCATATGATGGGAACACAAGCTGCTACAGAATCTTTTAGAAATGAAATGGTCAAATCTAACGCAGCCATGGAAAATATTTTTAAAAGTAGTGATTCAGCGAAAAATTTAATGATAAATGCTCATAGCATCTTTGAATTATTAGGCAATCATCAAGACGCCATTAGAGATAATAACCCTAATTTAGAAGATGAAACCATTAGACAACTAAGTAATAATAAGGTAAAAGTTAATAAGAAGCCTAAAAAGGCAACAACTAAAAAGGTAAAAAAAGATGGCAACAACAGTAAATAATACAACAGTCAACGTTAGACTAACTATCATCTTTGATGCTGGTGGCTCCTTAGAAGGTGATGGTCCTGCGAAAGGCACTGGTAACACCGAGTCTGATGTTTATTTTGATGATAAAGTTTATTACAATTTAAGATCACACACAGAGATAAATTCAGAAATACATGCATTACAGTGGGATGCGTCGACCAACACTGGTCACATTGAATACACAGATAATAGAGATAATGACTCTATTTCATCTTTACCATCTTGGGTAACAAATGTTGTTATAAGAGCAGAAGCTGAGGACGTTTGGAAAACTAATTACGACTCAACATATAGTGCTCACTCTGATGCAGGTGCAGAGGATGACTCTGCTGCAGTAACTGCAGCAACAACTGCCGCGGATACAGCTAGAAATAATTATCTTTCAGGTCATAGTATCACTTATTAAAGTGCAAGATCATATTTTAGAAATAAGAAAATTTATTCCTGAAAATATTTGTAAAAAAGTAATACTATATTTTCAAGATTCTTTTGAGGATGCTTTGACTGTTGGTGGTTTAGATAAAAACATAAGGAACTGTTTAAAACAGGATATGTTAAACACTGACACCTTAGGAAAAAAAATAGTAAGTAATTATATTCAATCAAAGTTTTTTGAAATAGCAGATATATATAAACAAAGAAACAAACATTTTGCATTTGAAAAAATCAGCCAATTAGAATTATTAAAGTATGATTCAAATAACTACGATGCAGGATATTCATTTCATGTAGACGCAGGATCTAAATGCACTGATAGACAATTATCAATCTCTATTAATTTAAATAATAATTTTGAGGGAGGAGAATTTGTTTTTGACGTTGAAAATGATCATAAACAATATCCTCAAAATACTGGAGATATAGTGGCTTTTCCTTCTAGTTTCTTATTTCCTCATCAAGTAAATAAAATTAAATCAGGCAGCCGATATGCCATAGTTGGTTGGATTCAATAATGCAGCCACTGTTTATTGAAAAATTTTTACCAGATGAAATTTTAAATTTGACATATAGTTATTTGATTATGAAGTTTGGAAAACAAAAAGAATTTAAAGTTGACACACAAGCCAACTCTTTAATAGGAGAACACGCAGAGAATTTAATGGAAGTGTTGCTTGATATGTCTACACCTGTCATAGAACAAAATCTTGGTAAAAAATTATGGCCCACATATTCTTATTTTAGAATTTATGATAAGGGTTCAGATTTACCTGTGCATACCGATAGAGAATCTTGTGAGTTTACAGTTGCGCTTTGTTTAGGTGCAGATCCTATTGATAAACCTTATGAAATATTTATTGGGGAAAAAGATCAAACCTCAGATTACAAGTATTTCGATAAAGAAGAAAAGCTCACAAGATTAAGAATAGACGGCAAATACCCTATGTCACAAAATAATGCTTTAATTTTTAAAGGTATGGATAAATTACATTGGAGAGAAATTTGTGAACACGATCACTATATGATGGTTTTTTTACACTATGTTGATCAAGAGGGGCCTTATAAAGAATGGAAATATGATAAAAGAAAATCTCTTTTGAAGTAGTGTTAGACAAAAAAATAAAATTCATATCTAAATATAAAGATTCTATACCAAATCCTAAACCCTCTTTATTACACATACCTAAAGAGTATAAAAACATGCAAACTTATTTTGATAATAGTCAAGGTTTGCCAGGAAAAACTTTGAAAAAATGCATACCATTTTTAGATGCATTAACATGTGGATATATAATTCCTTTCCCAATAGATTATTCATATAGATATGACGAAGAAAATGAAAAAGCTTTTTTTGAAATAAATGAAACAATATTACAATCAGAGGCACAAGATTTTGAAGTAACAACACATATAAGCGAACAAGTTCCAAATGAAATTAGGTACAACCGAAGAACAGTAGAGGCAGTGTTTAAGTTTAATTGCCCTTGGATAATTAAAACTCCACCGGGATATAGTTGTATATTCACTCAACCTTTTAATCGTAACTATCCGTTTAAGATCATTGATGGGGTGGTTGATACCGACTCATTCAATTTAAACATTAACTTCCCTTTTTATTGGACAAATTTTTATAATGAAAAAGTAATGTTGCGACAAGGCACACCCATGGTATTAGTTATGCCTTTCAAAAGAGATAGTTGGAAAATGGAATGTGTTGAAGAAACTAAGGAAGAATTAGAAAAAAGAGGATTAAAGTATTTGAAGGCTTTTGGAAATTATGTTGATAACTATAAAAAAATTTTTTGGAAAAAGAAAAATTACAAATGAAATACTATATATTTGGTATACCAGAATCTGGAACAAATTATGTTAAAAATTTAATTGCAGTAAATTTTTTTAACGAAAATAATAATAAGAATGATTCTGGGCATTGGTCATGGATGCACAATGCTGATGCTGAAAAAGCCACCGCTAACCTTTTTCAAAACACTCCTCTTATATTTACTTATAGACCTTTGTCTGAGTGGCTAAACTGTTTGATAAAAGATGGACTTCAATTTATAAATCAATCTAAATTAAATCAATACCCAGATTATCATGATGTTAATTTGTTAATCTCTAGTCAAGAAGAAAGATGGAGTCTACCTAAAGCTATAGAATTATGGACTGAGTACCACATCAACTGGATTAAATACATTGATAGAACCAACCACTTAGTGATAGATAATAGTAAAATTGAAGAACAACCCTATGTTGTTGATAGGTTGTCAAAAATTCAATATCGTTTAGAATTAATAAAGAAAATGCCAAATTGGACTTTAATAGAAAAACAACAAATAACAAACCATTTAACTGATTATCAATTAAATTATGTTAATGGTAAAAATTTAAAAGAAATTACAAATTTTTTTGAAAGGTAGAAAATGATAAAACCAGAAGAATTAAAAGATCAAAAATTTAAAATATTTTTAGGTATGCCGATGTACGGTGGGCTTTTAACTGAACCCACAATGCACGGCTTGTTGGAGTTACAACAATGGTCAATGGCCTCTGGTATTGGTTTAAGATTTCAATCTATGGGAAACGAAAGTTTAATTACTAGAGCAAGAAATACTTTAGTTTCAATGATGTTAGATCAAACAGACTATGCAGCGACTCATTTATTATTTATTGATGCAGATATCGGTTTTACTAGACAAAATATTGAAAGGTTGGTTTGTGCCGACAAAGATATTGTTTGTGGTATTTATCCCAGAAAACATTTACATTTAGAAAAAGTAAAAGGAATTTTAGAAGAGAGCCCAGATGCCTCGATTGAAGAGATAGAGGCGAAAGCTTTAGGGTATAATGTAAATTTTGATAACCCAGAAAAACTCTCAGGAGAAAATGGTTTTTTTCCAGTGAGTGAAGCAGCTACTGGGATGATGTTAGTTAAAAGAGAAGTTTTTATAAAAATGTTTAAAAAATTTCCAGAAAGAAAATATGAGACAGATCAAATAGTGAATGGTAGACATTACAGGTCAGACAATTGTTATGATTTATTTGCAGTTGGCCCGTACATGACAGCGGGAATAAAAAGATATTTATCTGAGGACTATTATTTTTCTAGATTGTGGCAAGAGTGTGGTGGTGAAATATGGGCAGACTTAGCTATGCCGTTAACTCACTTTGGTAATCGTGCATATAAGGGCCACGTTGGTGCTTTAGTTGCAAAAAAGGATGTAACATGAACATTTCTTTAATACAAACATCACATAATGCAATAGGAAGTATTTATATTTGTGAAGATTTTTTATATAACAAGGACTATTTAGAATTTTTAAAAAAAATAGTGTATGACCAAACTTTAAAATCAGACCTTGAGAATTTACAAAATGTTAAAGCTAAAGCCACAGATTGGACTAAACTGTTGAAAATAGAGGAGATGAAAAACTTTCATATTAGAATTTTACACACTTTACAAAACATATATAAATTAAGAACTCCAACACCAAATCATCCCGTTACATTCGATATGACTGAGGCTTGGGGTATGGTTCATAAAAACAATGATCACACGACAGAGCATATACATATCCCTAGTGCATGGTCGGGCGCCTTTTATTTTGACGTGCCATCACCAACGTATATGAATTTACCTGACTTTAACGAGTCAGTGCAGCTTAAAAGTAATATGCTTATTTTATTCCCCGGTATGAGCAAACATAGTGTTAGTGTTCATGCAGGAGAAAAAGAAAGAATTTCAATGGGATTTAACATATCTTGGAAATCGTAATGATTTGTAGTATATTATCGAAATGCCCCTAGTAAATTTTAGACCAGCACCAGGTATCAACAAAGAAGTTACTGATTATACAGGTCAGGGTAAATGGACCGATGGAGACATGGTGCGTTTTTTTCAAGGTTCTGCACAAAAAATTAAGGGCTGGGAGAAATTTATATCTACAACTTTAGTTGGTGCAGCTAGGGACATGCATAATTATGTAGCATTAGATGGCACTAGATATAATGTTATAGGAACGGATAGAAAACTTTATGTGATTGAAGAGGGCAGTGCTTTTGATATTACACCATTAAGAAAAACTACAAGTAGTCTTTCTAATCCTTTTACCACTAATGCAACAACCACAGTAGTAGTTTCAGATACAGGACATGGGGCAACTAAAGGAGACTTTGTAACTTTTGATTCTTTCTCTGCTATTGATGGTTTAGATATGAACAAAGAATTTGAAATTTCTTCTATTGTTAATACTGCCGCATATACAGTAACTACAACGTCTGCCGCTTCTGGGTCAACCTCAGGTGGAGGAGGCACTGGTAATGCTAAATATCAAATCTCAATAGGACCAGAATTTTCTGTGCCTGCTTTTGGTTGGGGAACAGATACTTGGGGCAGTTCAACATGGGGCACACCCTCAACAACATCTAACGTTACATTAGAAGCAAGACAATGGTCTTTAGATAACTTTGGTCAATTACTGATCGCAACTGTTTTAAATGGTGGTGCTTTTGAATGGGATCCCGATGATGGAGTAAGCACAAGAGCTACTGCGATAACTAATGCACCAACTAAATCAAGAATAAGTTTAGTATCCACACCTGATAGACATGTTTTGTTTATGGGCACACAACCAACTATTGGAGGAACTAGCGCTCAAGATGATTTATTAATAAGATTTTCAAATCAAGAAGATAGAAATACTTATCAACCAACGGCAGAAAATACTGCAGGTTCATTGCGTATCGCCGACGGATCACGGATCGTGGCCGCAGAGAGATCTAGAGGTCAGATACTCGTATGGACAGATACTTCTTTACATGCTCTACAATTTATTGGTCCACCTTTTACTTTTGGCTTGAGACAACTAGGTCAGAACTGTGGGATAATAGGTAGCCACGCTGGTGTAGATATTAATGGTGTTAGTTATTGGATGTCTCAAGACTCTTTTTTCTTATTCGATGGTTCTGTAAAAAAACTTCCTTGCACTGTAGAACAGTTTGTATTTAACAATATAAATCAAACAGGTTCAGAAAATGCTTTTGCTGGGCATAATGGTGAGTTTAATGAAATCATGTGGTTTTATAATAGAACAGGATCAAATCAAATAAATGCTATTGTTGCCTACAACTACTTAGAAGGGACATGGTGGACTGGCACTTTATCCAGAACGACTTGGACAGATAGAGAAGTTTACGACAACCCTGTTGCCACGGAGTATTTAGAGAATACAACCGCTAACAACGAGGTAATATCAGGACTTACTGATGGAGCTACACAGGTCTTTTTACACGAAACAGGTAATGATGCAGATGGCCAAGCTATAACAGCTTTTGTTAAATCAGGAGTCGTTCAAATAGGAGAAGGCAACGAGTTTGCTTTTGTATCAAAAATTATACCTGATATAGAAAATCAGGCAGGCACACTTAATGCAAAGTTAGAATTTAAAAATTATCCAAACAACAGCACTAGTGTAACTAAAACTACAAGCTTTTCCGATACGACAGATTTTGTAAGTTTGCGCGGTAGAGGTAGAGAATTTACAGTCAATCTTGTATCTAACACAACAGGCACAGCATGGAGACTAGGCACTCAACGTTTTGATATACAACCAGATGGTAGAAGATAATGGCAAAATTAACATTAACTAGATTCCCTGATCCAAGAGAGAATTATGAAAGAGAACAATATGCAGAACTAATTAGACAACTGGAAGATTTAGTTCAACAACTTAATAGTTCTTACACACAAGATACTCAAGAAGAGTCTACAAGAAGGAGTTGGTTTTTTTCAAATGGCTGATGTATTTAAAAGATTTATTACCAACGTAACGACAACAGATTTGACTACAGTATTTACTGTGCCTACAGCAAATGTTGCAGCGACACCACCAGTTCCTGTATCTACATTTATCGTTAAGACCATTAACACACACAACTATGACGGGTCAAATGCTGTGACTGTAAATATTGATCATAATAATGGAAGTGCTGACTTTCAAATATTTCAAGTTGATGTGGCAGCATCGAATACAAATACCATAAGCACCAGTATGGTGTACCAAGAGGGAGATGTAATGAAAGTTCAAGCAAATGCCGCTTCCAGAGCAATGATCGAAGTATCCATATTGGAGGTTAAACAACAACAGTAATGTATGTATTAACAGATGTCCCTAAGGACCTTTTAAATATATTAGACGAATGTATAAAAGAAAAAGACTTAACGGCATTGAATAGTGATTTAGCTGGAAACATCAAACACGAATATTCAATACCAAAAGGTAAGGCTGCGATATCTCCTTTTTTAATGCGATTGATAGTCGAACATCAAAAAAAATTTCCTGACTTTTTTAAAAAGGCTCACTCTCAATTCAATCATAAACCTTGTGAAATAGAACTTTTTAATCTATGGGTAAACTTTCAAAAGAAATATGAATTTAATCCTATGCATGTTCACGATGGCTTATATAGTTTTGTCATTTGGCATAAAGTGCCTTATAGTATGGAAAATGAAAAACAAAGATTCAACACTATGAAAGAAAAAGACATAAGAGCAGGCATGTTTGCCTTTTTTTATACTGACCCAGCAGGAAAAGTCACACAGGAAGCTTTACCAGTAGATAATAGTTGGGAGGGCAAAGTTGCTTTGTTCCCTGCTATGTTGAACCACATGGTATATCCTTTTTATACTTCAGAGGACTATAGAGTATCTATCTCTGGTAATATCGGCTTTAAGATATAAAGCTATTGATTTCCTAGTTTTTCGCCTATAAAACTATATTATGGCAAAAATTGTAGATGAACCCGTTCTACTGCGTTATGATACAATAGACGGTAAACAAGTCCCCGTATACAGTGCTAAAGTAGAGACAACTGTTACTAACACTAAGACAGGGCAAGAGTATAGCTCACATGAAGAATGTCAGGCAGATATTGACAATTCAGAAACAGACACAACAGAGGCAGACATCAGGAGAGATGTTCATGTAATAGCACCTAACTTGTTTAGTGGTGCAGCTACAGGCGAGGAGTAAAATGTTTAAGAAGATCCTACCCGCAATAACAGGAGCAATAGGTTTTGCAGTTGCAGGACCAGTTGGTGCCTCTATAGGTGCAGGTATAGGATCAGCAGTTAGAGGAGACAATCCTGCAAACATCGCAACATCTGCTTTGATGGGTTATGGTTTAGGAGCCTTGGGGGGTAGCATGGGATTAGTCGGTGGTCAAGGACTAGGCGCTCTGGGATCTAGTGCGAAAGCTGCGGTTGGTTTAGGTCAAAGTGCTAGCACAGGAGTCGGAGGATCTTCTGCTTTTGCTAGACCAGCTTTAGGTCAAGCTGCAAAAGATGCAGTTGCAAGAGAAGCAGCCAGTCAAGGACTTCTATCTCAAGCAGGACAATTTATTAAAAACAATCCATTGACTGCAGGCGCTCTGGGATTAGGAGCAGTTGGAGCACTAAGCGCAATGGAAGATGAAGAAGAAGGAGTAGCTATACCTGATCCAGTAGAACCAGGTAGTATCGCTCCTTTAGATGCAAGTCAACCGGGTGTAAGTTTTTTTGATCCTGCAACAGGATCATATGGTGCATCGGCACCGACATATAGAAGTTTAAAAGACGGAGGCTTTCCTAGAAAGACAGGACAAATCTCTGGCCCCGGCACAGAAAAATCAGATGACATCCCTGCTATGTTAAGTGATGGTGAGTTTGTTATGACTGCAAAAGCAGTAAGAGGTTTAGGCGCATTGAAGGGTGCTAAAAAAACTGATAGGGTAGAACAACGTCGTAGAGGCGCAAAGCAAATGTACGACATGATGAGTAAACTAGAAAAGAAGGTAGCATAATGGTAGATCAAGTCGTAATGTCAAGGCAAGCCCCTTTTATTGAAGATAGGGCAGAACAATTATTGGCTACCACTTTTGGTGTGCCTTTAGCACCAGGAGAAACTCCACCTCCTAAACTACCAGACGAAACTGATGAACAATATTTATTAAGAATTAGAGGG
>VMHT01006954.1_pt1 | contig 12567 bp, 29 predicted proteins | sample 4693611 | NCBI WGS metagenome assembly VMHT01 (sample SAMN12280063, study PRJNA550983) | marine metagenome | isolation source: seawater sampled from same location over 5 years 0.02-0.2 micron viral filtrate | place: USA: collected off the coast of southern California halfway between the port... ...
AGAGCAAACAGATAGGACAATTCTTTGACGCAACTGACCAAGCTAAGAAAACGCTACAGAAAAAAGGTATATCAGCAAAAAGCTCCAATGCTACGGCGCTGGATCGCTGGGCTAAACTCCGACAGGCTGCGGAGGCTGAAGAAGAACTCAAAGAATGGATCACTCAAACCTACGGACGAAGTAAATACCTAGAGTTACTAAAGATTAGGAGAGAAGTTTTAGCTGAGAAGCGTGAGGCAGAGGCTCAGGCGAGGCGTGATGCTATAGAACGCCAAGAGCTAGCTGTTACCCTAGCTGGTATCTTTTTCTTACTCACAGCCTCTGCTATTGGGGCAACTGCTTACCTTCATCACATGGGATGGATAGATTTTTGGGATTATTTTAAATGATTTATGTTTTAGTTTGGTTTCACTTTGTTCGATCAGATCATTTGCAATACTATGAGTTTGATAGTTACAGTTCTATGGAAGAGTGCCAAGTTGAGAGATCAAAAGCTGGTGCATTAATTACAAATAATAATATGTTATTAGAGTGCGTTGAAATTAGTAGAGATTAGATACGATAGGTTTGTTGTGTATACAGATGATGGCAAACTAGTTATACAAACAAGTGAAAGGCGCATAGCAAGAGGAGTTTGTAATGGTAAAATTAACAGCAAGCGCGATAGACCAGCTGAAGATACTACCTAGGCTGGCTTTTATCTGCCAAATTATTTTAACTTGGAAGGTTTGTTTATGGTTTATGACTTTGCCTGACCCGACAACTCAGCAGAGCGCGTTCGTTTCTTTGGTTACTGCGATGCTCAGTGCATCTTTTGCACTGTGGTTAGGCAAAGAAGCTAAGACAGATAGGATGAGCGAATGATTGGTATACTTCAAAGTGCTGTTGGTTTGGCGACAACAATTATAGATTCTAAAGCTAAAGTAAAAGCGGCTGAGGCTGAGACAAAGATGAAGCTAGCTACTGGTGAGATTAGTTGGGAGCAAGCCGCCATCGATGCTAGTAAAGATAGCTGGAAAGATGAGTTGTGGACTATTGTTTTTGTTTTAATACTTTGCGCTAATTTTTTTCCTGCTTTACAAGAGCCCATGAGACAAGGGTTTGAGAATCTTAAGCAGTGTCCAGCGTGGGTATCTTGGGGAATGTATGCTTCAATAGCAGCCAGTTTTGGAATCCGTACAATGAAAGGTTTTGGAAAATGACATACAAGTTAAGCAATAGGTCTTTAGAAAGATTAGAGGGCGTAGATGATAAACTAATATCATTGGCTAAGTACGCTATAGGAATAACTAAAATTGATTTTGGGATTCCACATTTGGGTGGACTAAGAACAATGGAACAACAGCGTGAGTTAGTTAATAAAGGTGCTAGTCAGACTATGAAATCTAAACACCTTGAAGGTATTGCAATAGATACTGTTGCTTACATTGGGCCAAGAGTTTCTTGGGAGTTGAATCTGTATGATGATATTGCTGATGCAATGAAACAATCAGCTAATGATCTTGGAATTAAAATTCGTTGGGGTGCAGCTTGGCATATAGATTCTATTGGTGATTACGAAGGGTCAATGGAAGATGCAATGAATGAGTACATCGATCTTCGAAGGTCGCAAGGTAGACGCCCGTTTATTGATGCACCACATTACGAGTTAATTGGTTAGTCATTCCATGCCGTTTTGTATTTTTGCACACTGCTTATGCTTACGCCAGTAATCTTTGCAGTAGAAGAAGCGCACCATCCTCTTGACAAAAAGTATTGTATGTCAGAGATTTCTTTTTTGTTTAGCTTTGAGTTGCGCCATCCATTGCCTTTAGTTATTGGCTTTGGTTTGCTGGTAGCTGGTTGATTTTTTTTCATGTGAGGGTCAATGTGGGATTGTTTTCTTCCATTGAGCGCGAAGCGTTTTGAAAATCTGTTGTTTATTTTTTTGGCTTCCTCAGCCATTTGTATTCCTAGTTTTTGTTCCTGCTCTTCAGTCATTGTATCTTCCTAAAAAAAGCCAGCCCCGAAAGGCTGGCAAGTTGTGCAGAGGTTGAGTAATAAAACAGGCAGTGTTTTTTTCCTCTGCGGAGAACGTTTCTAAAAGGGTATATCTTTTTTACCGCTTTGTTGTTCTGTTACTTCGAGTGATAGATAAGGCGCACCATCCTTTTCTTTTTGCCAAGCGGCAATGCGTTGCTTGTCACCGAGTGGGCCTGAGAATTTAGGCGCACCTTCTTTTTGATTGTCATTTAAAAACAATCTACCAAGCTTGCCGTAAACATCAATAGCTGTTTTGCCATCTCTGGTTTCGTTTGTAATTAATGCAATCTGATGATCTTCGTGATCGATTTGTAGTTTGCCTTGTAAAAATAATTTTTGCTCAGGGTAAGGCGTGAAAGCCGCACCTCGATTATTGTTGTCGTATTGTTCAGCCATTACTTATATCCTTCCATATATTAGCTACTGGTTTGTCAGACTTATTGTCGCTCGCGCCGCGCTTTGTTGGCGCGCTCGCTAAGTTGCCATCATCATCTTCAGTTGGAAGATTAAGTAATGACAGTATGCCATAGCGTCTAGCGTATGTGATTGCACCGCCAAGTGCTTGCATGTCTTGTTTGTGTAGTACGATTGGTATGTCAGTACTTAATACTAAGTTCCTATCTTCCTCATGTATGATCGATGTTTGAACAAACATACCATGCTCGTTACCAAATGTTCGATGCGTAAGAATGAATCCTGCATCATCAAGTGGGCTAGTTACAGCCTCTATTACATTGTCTAATGTAGCATAGTGATTTCCAAAGTGAGGGTTTTTACCGTCACGTTTGATAGGTTGTATTTGTTTACGAACCTGTTTGAGTAATGTGATAACATTAGCTGGTGTATTATCAAATGTTTTTTCCATTGTGTTCTCCTTTTGGCTGTTTAGTTTCGTTTAGTTATTCTAAGGCCGCCACGCTTGTCGCGTTTTACTGTTAGGTAATCACAGTAAACTTCTCTCTCATTACTTCCGACCATGTCTTTAAGGTCTTTCTTTGCTCTTTCAAATGTTTTACTAGTTTCAAGTCCATTGATGTAGGTGACTGCTGCATCAACGAACATGTTATCAGAAGTCGCATCTCTCTTGACCATCTCATCGATTTTAATGCTGTCCGTAGAGACATCTGGTGTATCGATACCGATTGGTTCTTCGTCACGTTCAACGTAACCCCAGAAGTCTTGTACCACTGCCCACATAGAATTGAGATAGTCATGGTCGAATGCGACATGTCGTGTACTCCAGCCACTGTTACCAAAAATTACAGAAAGATAGATGCCTTTCGCTTGGGCGAGGGCGGCATACAACTGGATTTGTGGCATGTAATACTCAGCCACATCATCCATTTTCCAAAAAGTATTAGTGTGCTTTGCTTCAATGACAGACGATTTGCTATTCCAGAATGCATCTATAGTACCGCGTACTGGTACACCACCTACATCTTTTTCATATTCTCTTTGATGATCTGAAAGAATACAACCTTTGTGTTCTTTCTCAAACCAGCTAAGATTAAAGTCTTCTGTTATTGTTCCTAGCTGCACTGCTAAATTGTGAGTTAAATCTTCTGGCTGTTCACGGCCAGTCTTGACTTGCCATAACTCAAGCCACTTGCCTTGCATTATTTTTACGCAGTCGCTTCCGCCAATAAATCCTTTGCGATTCATTATGTTCTCCTTTATTTATAACAACTTACCTACTGCATATAGGCAGTATTGTCAAGTTTATTCTCCTAAATAATTTTTGAAGTCTTGCTCGGTAATGTCAGTATTGTCGATCAAGCGTTGCTTACCTGTACCTCGAACATGATGCTCACCTACTGGTTGCTTGCGTTTGATTTGATTAGCAATCATTTGGTCGGACGTTGGTAGCTTGTTGTAAAATACTTTCTTCATGTCACGCGCTACATCTTTATTATTTAATGCAGCTTGGACTTTGTTCATCCAATCATCAGTCATTTATTATTTTCTTTTTTATTAAGAGTTTGCAATCTTAAGCTACACTTCATGTGACTTGCTAAACTTGAAGTTATGTCTGAAATTCTCATGAGTTCTTTATAATGCTGACCTTTTGAATCAAATTCATTAGCAAGCTCTAAGCATGATACTTCTATATCATATAGATCAAGTATTTTATCTCTATCAATTATCATTTAGCTCTCCTGATTTGTAATAGTAAGTAATGTATTTATCATTTTCCTTACGTCTGTATGTGTCTATGGGAAAGCCTTCTTGTTTAAGGTCATAGACACGAGCGGCTAATCGCATTGACTTGACCCATCGAAGGGCATCAAGTTGTGATATGTGTGAGCCTCTATTAAATATTTCCTTTAGTTGTTTCGTTTGAGATTCCATGATTGTTCTCCATGAGTTGTTGGAATGTATCGCCATTCATGATGACTAATGTTTGCGGAGTTCCTCTCCGTCTTTTATAAAATGCTATGTCTCTTCCTTCGAGGACTGAGAACGGGTTGGGAAAGTTCGATTTATCTCTGTATTTAACTTCTCCCACAAGTTCTTTGTCTCTGATGTAGAGCTTAATGTCTCCAGAATATTCTCCTCCCAGACTTCCAGAGAGTGGTTGTCTTTTGGCTTTGATGCCGATGATTTTGTTGAGCCATTCAACGAACCATTTTTCATGGTAAGTTCCTTTTGTTTTGTTGTTATTTGGCATAGCTCTCTTTCATAACAATCAATGCAATAAAAGTTGCATGGTTCTGTTGAGCCTTTGGTTTCTTTTTTAAGTATTGCAACAAAGTTAATTGCTTTTTCTTTACAAGTTAGGCAGTAAATAAAATGTTTCTTCAATACCTATAGACTCTTTTGCGTGTAATAGTATCGTGTCCTTTACGCTCTAGGTATTTATCTCTTTTGATCTTCTCATCTACTGCATTAAAGATCTTTAAAGCTGTTTCATATCTTAGTTCTGTTACATTATTTATTGTTCTGTAATAAGTACTAGTTGGAATATCTGCTACCCGAAATGCTTCTTTGAGTTCTACATTTCGGGAAGCAGCATGTTCGATAATAGTATTAAGATAACTTTTCATGCTGCGAATATGCAGCAAGATCTTAGTCATTGTCAACTTCTATTTCTCCGTGTCCATCACATTCCTCACATGTGACTAGCTTATCATCAAAGAAACCACCATTTATGTAGTCTACAACAGGTACATCAGCATGATATTCACCGTTACCATCACAATTTTTACAAGTTACTTCCACCATCTCTATTCTCTTTCATTAAAAGATATGTTTGATTGATATATTTTTTTAGTTTTTCAACTTCGTAAATAGAATAAGAGTTTAAAGCACCACCTATTTTATTTGGTTCGGTAACTTTTAGATAAAGTCTGTTTGGAATATTGTCTGAATACTCTAAGATCAACTCTCTTTCTATACCTTTTTCTTCATCATCATTTATAAACACTTTATCTATTCGTAATGATCGGGTTTGGCGCATTTTTTCTTCACTCATAGTGTTACTCCATCTTCTAATTTATGCCATGCTGCTGAGTTCAATGCGTTTTCAACAGCACCCTCACGTTGGAAAGAAGTGATGTGAGGCGATCTACTGTCTTCTGAGGTATGGGTAGACCAATATGTAAGGCAGTTGTACAATGCCCATAGATTTGGACCTAGCTGACGCTTTTCATTGGAATAAATACCTAACAACTTTTCGAGTTGCTTTTCATTGGTCTTGGTGATGCCGCGTTGTCTGGTAAATGCTTTAGCGACTGTAGCTTTGAAGAAGGTTTCAACATTCTCTTGGTCAATTTCTGTTCGAGTCCATGTTGCCCATCGATCACGATTGTTGATAAAGGTTTCCAAACCTATTTGTATTTTGTTAGCACTACCTTCAATATTTATTGATGTAGTGTGTTTGTATTTAGAAGTAGCAATAGCCAAACCAGATACCATACCGTTTTTGCATAGAAGTCTGAAGCCTTTACTTTTTTGTAAGAAACTCCAAGACGCATCGTAACTGTTCATAAAATCAACTCTGAAGTTGACAATATCACCAACTTCTGCTGAATATTTGTTTTCGACATACAAGTCTCGGAAATGTACAGTGCCGCGCATCTTAGCACCGTTGTCGTATATTTCTGGTATTACCTCATAATCTTTAGATACATTAGATTGAATAACTGCATCTTCGATTGAGTTAACTACATCATCGTGCAGTACTGGTTTGTATGCTCGACCATGTACACCTAATACTTCATTGGTATCTGTGCGTATGATCTGTTGACTGTTTGGTAATAAGTCACCAGTTACAGCGTTGGGTGTTGGGAAAACCTCGATTGGAAAGTCCCAAGGTTTTGTTTCGGATATAGCGTCAAACATTTTGTTCTCCTTTTGTTGTGCTATCCTTTATGGATTCTATTAGTTCTAAGTTTTCTTTGTCTACTTGTGACATTAAATCTAGTAGTGCATTAATTAGTGAACTTGGTGACTCGTTGTAATGAACAATGTGGTAGTCAACACCAGCATGTGGTAATAGTCTTGCTTCCATTGTGACAATAGGCTCACTATGTTCATCGATTGCTACTATGTGCTGTGCTATCGATATGATGCGCCCACAATAAACTAAAGCTATGTTATTTATTGGGTTATCTTTGGATACATTTTTTAAATAGTAATTAGGTAAGTTTGGCTTACTCATTTTCTGTTCTCCACGTTTATGGTTTAATTTACATTATTATTAATCTCACCGTAGTAGTCCATGCTATAGGTGGGGGCGGCTCGGAAGAGCCGCGATTTGGAAGGTGCGGAAACCTTATGAAAGGTTTCTGCGGCACGGTGTAAGCCGTGCGGTTTTGGTCAAGCTTTTTCAAAAGCTTGTGGCCCGTGTGGGTGGGTGGGTGGAGCGGGCCAATTCTATGGGTGTTCGTAAGTGATGTTGCCAGATTCGAGAGCAATATCATCGATGTCTGGATAATAAGGATCATATTCTGGATCAAGGTCGAGAGGTTTCCAAGAGTCGAGTATATCTTCATCATTTGCAAGTAAGTGCTGTAGATCTTTGGGCATGGTACGTTCTCCATTATAGCCAAGCCGCGACCAACGGGAGCGGCGAAATTTTTTTGAGGTTGCATAAAAAAAGAGCGACCGTTAAGCCGCTCTAGTTCTCGAGGTTTGGGATGTTATTATTTGCCGTTCTTTTTTACGTCGGCTACTACTCGCGCCTGTTCTGCTTGTTGATCCGCTAGCCTTTGTGCGGCTGTTCGGTGGGTTTTATTCGGGGTTGTTCGCTTTTGCAACGGTTCGTATTTCTTACCAACGGTCGCAAGGTAAGCTTTTTTAGATGATTGAAGATATAGTTTTAAATCTTCTTTTTCTATTTCGCAGTTCTCCAAAAGAAACTGAGCTTTTTCTATGGCTGTCTGTGACATCGCCATACCTCGTTCCTTATTATCTTCTGCAATTCTAACTTCAGTATCATATTTGGTGATCTGTCGTTCTTTATTGGTGATTAGATATTCCGCTTGGGATACAAAACCCCGAGCGATATTTTCTGTTTGCCATTCAGTACCGCCTAGTAATTCTATTAATTCTACAAATCTAATAGTTGCATAATCCATTGCATAAGTAGCGGCGGTTGCATCGTTAACAGTTGTTTGATTGTTGTTTGCTTCTTCTAGTGCTTTAGTATCTACATTTGATTTAGTCATTTTATTCTCCATTTTGATTATCAAGTTTTCGTTTGTGGCCCCAAATTGAACCGGCCGAGAGAGGGCGGCAGGGGCGCACCTTGTCTGACTTTTCCCTATGCAAAATCTGGCTACAACAAGAATCGCTCTATCTCTATTCTTGTTGAACACTATGCCGATTGCCCTGCACTCATGGCCAATAGCCATGAGAATAATTGCAGGTTAACAGCAATCGGAACACTGTGAATGCGTGGTAGCCAGATTTTGCTTGGGGTATAAGTCAGCGCGCCCCTGTCCCCTCTCTCAACGTGTTCAATTTCTTTCGTTAGTGTATTTGTGAATACAAATTCATTATAAGCGGTTTATGGGGAGACCGTAGGGAATCTCGGTCGGGGGATTTGCAAGCAAAATCTCCCACTACAAAGCAGTGCGTCTGCACTGCAATAATGGTCAAGCAGTCAAGGAAAGATGCAGTAGTATCGATGCGCTTTATCTATCAACTCCGTTATAGCCCCGATCCATGAGCGGGTTAACAGCTCATAAAGGACGTAAGGTAATTGTAGTTGTGACGTAACGTAACTATAGACAAAGGGGTTGTGAACAGGACAGCGTGGGGGAAAAGAAAAGGGGGCTAAAGTGAAGAAGAACCTGCAAGGAGTAAGAAAACTTACACCGAAACAGACAGCGTTGGTTGATACGATAGTAGCAAAAGGATGCACAATTACACAGGCCGCGCCACTTGCTGGATATGCAGAGGGGGAGTCTGGAAGAGTTACTGCAAGCAAAGCTTTAAAGCAACCGCATGTGCAACAATACCTGATGGAAAGAATGAATGAAGAGTTTGGGCTGAGTGCTACAGTAGCGGCAGGACAGCTTAGAAGGTTAGTAACAGGCGCTAAGTCTGAGTATGTCCAGCTTGAAGCGGCTAAGGATTTGCTAGACCGTGCAGGATATAAGCCGATAGATAGATCGCAAGTGCAAGTGGCTGGGGACATACGAGTCCAGATTGACTTAGGATGAATTCTGCAGTTCGTATCGTGGACTGTCGCTTAGTTTAGTTAGGGGGGGCCAAAACTTAGCTTACTGTCGTGTTAGTGTCTCTCTCCCTCGGATTATTTCTCTCCAAGGTTCGTTTTTCTTTTCACATTTATTTTTTTATGCTAAGGGATATTTATGAGATATAAAAAGTTACCAGAACCAACGCCTGAGAATGGCGATAATACAGTGGCAAAAGAGAAGTTAAAGAGTACGGGCTATGCCAGCGAAGAAGTATCAGAATCCTAAAGGCGGTTTAAATGCTGCTGGTCGTGCTTATTTCAAGCGAACAGAGGGTGCTAATCTAAAGCCGCCTGTTAAATCTAAACCAAAGGCTGGCTCGAAGAAGATGGGCCGCAAGGTTTCCTTTGCTGCTAGGTTTGCTGGTATGAAAGGCCCGATGAAGGATGAGAAGGGCAGACCAACGCGCAAGGCATTAGCATTAAAGGCTTGGGGCTTTGGAAGTGAGCAGTCTGCTAGAAACTTTGCTAAGAGGCATAAGAAGAAGTAATGCCCAGTTCTAAGGATTACATAAGGGATTACTCTTCTAAGGGTGAAGGCAAATACGATAAGTCGCCCAAGAGAATAAAGGACAACCGCGCCAGAAAGAAGGCGCGTTATTTGTTAGAGCGGTCTGGTAAGGCATCGAGGAATGATGGCAAGGACGTAGACCACAAGAACGGCAACCCTAGAGACAACAGTAAGAATAATTTGCGTTTAGTTGGCAGGGCGCGTAATAGATCTATTAAGAGAAACAGAAAAGCAGGAAAGGCATAGCTATGTGTTTTGGTGGACAGAGTGCCCAATCTATTTACGAAGAGACTAAACCTCCGACACCTCCTTTACCTTCATTGAGTATAGACAGTGTAGACAGCCCCCCTTCACAATATAAGAATGTACCAAAACCACAGAAGGGTAAGACACAACGGACTTCCCTCCTCAGCAACCAAACGTCTGCGATGGGATATTAATATGACACAGAAAAGAATTACTTTACTCAGAAAAGAAATAAATGATCTTGAGGATGAGTTAAAATCTCTTGGTCCTAAACCCACCACCCTATTTAAACAAATTAAACAGGGCGTAAGAGTTGCTCTCACTGGATCGAGTAAAAAAGAAAGCAGTAAGTTTAACCCTAAAAAACAAAAAATTATTGACGCTATAAAACGCAAACAGGAGCAGCTTAATAAACTTGAAGATCAGATGCCTCAACCTAAAAAAGGAGATCCTGATTTCCCATGAGTACAGTTAACAAAGCAGGTAATTATACAAAGCCTAAAATGAGAAAGACTTTGTTTCAAAGAATAAAAGCAAGTGCTGTACAAGGTACGGCTGCTGGTCAGTGGTCTGCTCGAAAGGCACAGTTACTTGCTAAAAGGTATAAAGCTGCTGGTGGTGGATATAGATGAAAGCTTCCCAGAAATCTTTATTTAACTGGGGAAAACAAAAATGGCGCACTAAGTCTGGAAAGAAGTCTAGTGAAACTGGTGAGAGGTACTTACCTAGCAAGGCTATTTCTGCTCTTAGTTCTGCTGAATATGCAGCTACAACCAGAGCTAAACGAAAGGGTAAGGCTTCGGGTAAGCAATTTGTGGCTCAACCGAAAGCGATTGCTAGGAAAGTAAAATCATATAGGAAAGGATAAAACAATGCCTATGGGAAAAGGAACCTACGGTTCTGAAGTTGGAAGACCTAAGAAAAAGAAATCAATGCTAAAAGGTAAGCAGAAAAGTCTACCGCCAGCACTTAAGAAAAAAATTATGGCCTCAAAGGGAAAGTAAATGCATTGGTATATAAAATCAACAGGTCAACTTTGGATAGGTGAAACACATGAACTTCATGGTTTTACTTGGACAGAAAAAAATCATATGAGTAATTCCGTTAAACTTGAGCAAGGTAGAGAGCCAGTAAAAGCCAGAAGCAAAAAGGGAACTTTTAAATCTGATGATCTTTCTACGCCTAATGTCGATGAATCAAAAGCAAAGCCCAAGAAGACTAAAAGATGAGTTTTGTAGATATGCTCAAACCAGAAGAGCTAACCATGCTTCGAGGAATAGTTAAGGAAGTACACTTTAAACACTTTGACCAAAAGCATGGTAAGTCTTTTGTTACAAATACAATGATTGATGGTGTTATAGATAACATTGGCCCCGATGTTGCTGAGGCAATGATAAAGGCTGGAGTTGATAAAGGCTTACGCTAATGGATTTAACAGAGGTTGAAAAAGGTGTTTTAAGTGTAATGGTTCAGTATGGACCTAGTTGGTTTTTTAGAGCTATAGATCCTGCGACCCCAACATTAAATGGTAGAACAATATTTAGTACAACGCATGAAGTAGACGGTAAAAATTTCTTAGTTCCATCTATAAGAATGAAAAATGGAAAGCTAAAAGATTATAACGATTCTGCTTTTCAAGAAGCTGTAGACAATCAGGACTATGTTATTTTACCTGATGATGTAGATCCTGATGCCTTTTCTAAAACATTAAGTGATATAATAGGTAAATTTAGAAAAAGATCTATCGATGGCAGTTGATTTTTCATATAAGCCTGATGGCGAAATAATAAAAACTTTTATGAAAGACAGCACATTTTTTCGTGGTATAAGGGGGCCAGTAGGTTCTGGCAAATCAGTGGGGTGTTGTGTTGAGGTATTTCGTAGAGCTTTGGAACAAGAAAAAAGCCCAGACGGAATTAGAAAATCCCGATGGGCTATTATACGAAACACAAATCCACAGTTACGAACTACAACTATTAAGACATGGCTTGACTGGTTCCCAGAGAGCGACTGGGGAAAATTTACTTGGTCTGTTCCCTATACCCACAACATTAAAAAAGGCGAAGTAGAACTTGAAGTAATATTTCTAGCACTTGATAGACCAGAAGATGTTAAGAAACTTCTTTCTCTTGAACTTACTGGGGTATGGATTAATGAAGCTAGAGAAATTCCTAAGTCTATTATTGATGCTTGTACCATGCGTGTTGGTCGTTATCCTTCTATGCGTGATGGTGGGCCTAGTTGGACAGGTGTAATTGCAGATACTAATGCTCCAGAAGAAGATCACTGGTGGCCTATTATGTCTGGCGAAGTTCCAATTCCAGATCATATTCCTAGAGAGCAAGCAAAGATGTTAGTAAAACCTGACAACTGGCAGTTTTTTGTTCAGCCTCCAGCTATGCTTGAAGATAAATATGAAGATGGAGAAATTAAAGATTATAAAGACAATCCAAAAGCAGAAAATAAAAAGAACATGCTTAAATCTTATTATAATAATTTAATAAGGGGTAAGACTAAAAGTTGGATAGATGTTTATGTAATGAATAAACTTGGTTCTATTAAAGATGGTAAGCCAATATATCCAATGTTTGCTTCTGAGGTTCATGCAGCAAAAGAAGAAATAGCAATAGCAGCTAACATACCTGTGTATGTTGGGCTTGATTTTGGACTTACTCCAGCAGCTACTATTGGCCAAAAGGTTCGAGGCCGCTGGTTTATTCAACAAGAAATTGTCGCTATCGATATGGGAATAGTTCGTTTTGCAGAAGTCTTAAGACAAGAACTGGCGACAAGGTTCTCCGCAGCTTCCGAAGTTATTATTTTTGGTGATCCTGCTGGAGATTTTAGAGCGCAGACTGATGAATCAACTCCCTTTCATATTCTGCGTGGTGCTGGCTTGAGGGCTTTTCCTGCGCCCTCCAACTCTGTTGACCTTCGCCTCGAGGCTGTCTCTTCCCAGTTGACCAAGATGGTAGAAGGTAAGCCAGCATTTTTAGTTGACAGGCGTTGCGCTCAACTGATTAAAGGATTTGAGGGCGGCTATCAGTATAGACGCATGGAAGTATCGGGCGAAAGGTATTCAGAC
>VMHT01095029.1_pt1 | contig 12565 bp, 10 predicted proteins | sample 4693611 | NCBI WGS metagenome assembly VMHT01 (sample SAMN12280063, study PRJNA550983) | marine metagenome | isolation source: seawater sampled from same location over 5 years 0.02-0.2 micron viral filtrate | place: USA: collected off the coast of southern California halfway between the port... ...
GACAGGTTTGTCACAGATCAGCAATGGTCAGTGGGGAATGTGGGGGCATGATGGTAATGCTACAGGCGCACTCGTTATGTACGGTGATCGTGCTGCTACTTATGTTAACTTTTCTGGCAATGACATTCAAAATGTCGGCACACTACTACCATCTCGTATAACCGTAGACGGTGGTACTTCAAATTCCTCTACCGATGCTACTGTTTACGTTACAGCTACAAACAATAACGATTGGGGTTTGATCGTAGACAAGTACAATGGCAATTCATCTGAATATGGCGTAGATATTCGCATGGGTTCAAGCTTTAGTTATGGCTTCAGAGTTTTGAGTGCTGGGTCAACCGTGTCAGGTATAAGCTCTGCACAGCTATACCACAATTCTAGTGTCCGTGGACCTATCTTCTACGACAGTGCCAACACAGCTTTCTACGTTGATCCCGCAGGTACATCACGCCTAAACGCACTCGACTTTGGCGACGTCAACCCAACACTTTCTAAAAGCACTTACTATTTAAATGTGCAAAGTCAGTATGGGTATATACGAATAGGTTCAGGTAACTCATCGTATGCACACTTTCTCACAGATAGACCACAGTTTTACTTTGGTCAGGAAGTGATCGTAGATGGCGGCGGCATCCGCATGTACGACAGTGGCGCTGATGTTCGTTCGTATGCCTTCTACGATCAGGCCAATACAGCTTACTACTTCGATGGTTCTGCAACAGGAGACAGCATTAGGGTCGCTGGGAACATTGTAGCCTATTATTCAGATGAACGGCTAAAAGACATCGAAGGTAATATTGATAGCCCACTAGAGAAAGTCTCTCAGCTTAACGGCTTCTATTACACAGCAAACAAAAAAGCTCAGACGCTAGGTTACAAAGACAACCGCCAAGTAGGTGTGTCTGCTCAGCAAGTTGAAGCTGTTATGCCAGAAGTTGTGACAGACGCAGCTATTGGGCATGGCTACAAAACCGTAGACTACGCCAAGCTTGTACCGCTGCTGATCGAAGCGGTCAAAGAACAACAAGATCAAATTGAAACTCTCAAATCACGCTTAGAAAAATTGGAGAATTAGAATGAGCATGACATACACTTGGGAAATTACTTCCCTTAAAACACAAAACCAAACTAACGCTGATGGTGATGCATTAGAAAACTCTGTAATCCAGACATACTGGAAAAAAACGGGTACGGATGCAGATGGAAACACTGGTAGCTTTTCTGGTGCAACACCCTTCACGGCAGCAAACACACCGGCAGACTCGTTTGTAGCTTTTGCGGATCTTACTGAGGCAAAGGTATTAGGTTGGGTAAAAGCTGTAGTTGTTGGTGGATACGAGGAACATGTTAACAATCAGATACAAAGCCAGATTGACGAACAAACGGTACAAGAACCTGACATGCCTTGGAGCTAATCAATGGCCTTACAAACATCTGGAGCTATTAGTTTAAACGATATTCACGTAGAGGCAGGGGGTACTACAGGTACTCAAGCCTCTACCAACGATACAGATATTCGTGGACTGATTAGCAAATCTAGTGGCGCTCAGATGTCTTTTTCAGAGTGGTATGGTGCTAGTAGCAGCGTAAGTAATTTTCAGTTTGCGTATTGGGATGGTACAAGTAATCAGAATAACCGCTATTTAAGTTGGCCTAAAGTAGCGGCAAGTCAAAACGGCGACAAGGTTTCGGTTATACATAAATCTGAAAATTATGGATACCGTCACTATATTAATGGGGCTACTTGGGATGTAGACACTCACATGGCCCTAACACCCGCCTCTAGTTTATATGGTAGTCAATCTGTAAGTTATGGCTGGCGGCACAACCCCACTTGGGGCAATAGGTATACATCTAGTGGAGGACTTACATATCCTGCCGACTACATACCTAACAGAAATACAAGCAGTTACGGCGGTAAAGCTATAGTATTTTACCAGTATTTAAGTAATTATTACGACTACCATCTGGGGGCCATGCAGATTGAAACAAACCTAGAGGGTACGTCTACTACAAGAGGTGCAGTGGATTGGAATTGGAGAGTAACATTAGGCGATGGCTCACCTTACAACTTTAGCATAGCGTGTTTTGGCGGCGTATGTAGTGATAATGGCACCCCTGTTGCACTTACTCAGCCTATGGAGGGCAGTCACGCATCTTATGTGAATTACTTAATAACAAAATTTGATCCTTCGGGTACTGGAACCCCTTATGTACATTCGTGTAACCCACAGAGTGTAAGTACCAGACTTTGTAAAAAGCCTATTATAAACAATAATAACGAGATAGTTATTTCAAGTACCATTACAGCGGGTACATATAGTGGGGGTATGCACTTTTGTAAGTTTAGTGGTTTAGATTGGAACGCCTCTTCTAATGGTTTAGTAAATACAGCAGGACGTATTGTTAGCACTGGTACACCCCTATTTTCAGGTACAGGCAATAACCCCGGCAGTATGTCTACTTCTGGGCCAACAATAATGTGTGATAGTAGTGATAATATATGGGTTGCTTTTTTAGAGCATAGCAACTCTGGGTACTCCAACACTACTAATTCAGGTACTACATTTTACTCTGGGGTATTAAGTATTTTAAAACTTAATTCTAGCTTAGTTCCACAAAAGTGGTATCGTAGTTTATTTTATCCACTAGAAAATTACATCTCTTCTACACAACCTAAATTACAACTAGGTAGTTTAGGAGTTATTAATGGTGATCACATGTGGTTGCAGTTAGTTATAAACAACGCAGATCACATTACTGATTTTGGGCATTCTGGATCTGGTGAAGATGACGCAGCAATCATGCTTAAAATTAAAATAAATAACCCTACTACAGCTACTGACAGCAACGGTACTTATATTGTTCCAGAGGTTCAGGCGGGTCATTCTCCATCGAATGATTATCAAGCCCCAGATACGGCGACTGATATAAATGGGCGTTTAGTTGTGTCTAACTATGACAACGATGGCAGCACAAACAAAAAAATACTTTGGGCGTCAAATAGATTTAGAGATTCAGGTGCAGTTTATTCAAATACGGCTAAGTTGTTTTTAGTCGATAACAACATAGATTCTGACACCTCTGCTTTAAAGTTTTCTAATGACCCCTCTTGGAGTGATACCAACATAAACTTTAAGCTATATGACACTGCCCTCTCCTCACTAACTACGAACGCAACCAATGCTGTAAATAACAGTGCGTTTACGGGTGGGGGCACAAAAACTTCAGGTGGTATGACTCATTCAACAGGAATCGGCGCTTATGTATTTAGGAAATCTGGTTCATCTGCACCAAATCCATCTCAAACATTTGATTGGGATAGTAGTGGTTAAAAGGTTATAAAATGTTAAATATATCACGATTAAAATTTAATGTAGGCAACGACTATGTACTTATTATAGCTCAAAACTTGCCTGGAGATAGCGGCATTAAACAAGCCTCTGCCTCTCCCAATAAGTGTGAGTGTTGTTTGTTAAATCCAAGTGGGGGTTACATTACTCCTAGCTCTTGGTATGACGGTCAAGAAGATAACCAAGAAGATGTGATTGATAATATAACACTATCTGACTTAGCTACTATAATATCTAAAGCTAAAGAGTACGCTACAGCTAACCCACTAACAGGGGGCTAAGCCGTGTTAGGGTTTACATCTTTTTCTGAAAGTCCTTTTAGTAATACAGGTAGTGTATTAGCTAATGCTTTTATTAGTACAGTTTTAACCTCTTTAACTGCAGGTTCTTTAAGCTCTACGGGTTTAGCTAATACTATATCGCCAGCAGTAACTATACAAACTAGTACAAGTGCTTTAGGTTTTTCTGCAAAAGCTAATCAAGACATATCTTCTGTTTCCTTAACGGTTAGCCTTAATAATCTAGCTAATGTTTTTGGTAAAGCTAATCCTGTAATACCTTCAGCAAATGGGTCTTTTATTGCAGGGTCTTTAGCAGGTACAGGTATTGCTAATATTGTTACAGGTACAGTAACAGTTACTGTAAATAGCTCTGATGTAATACCTTCAGCAGACGCTAACACTACATTAAGTACAAACTTTGCTTTAGTTGTTGCTGATGATATTAGTGCTAACGGTTTAGCTAACTTAACCCTACCTAGCAATAGTGCTTTATTTTCTAATACAGCACCCACAGGTTCAGGTGAAGCAAACTTAATTATTGTAGCAGATAGTGCTGTAGTTTCTATAAACGATTTAGGTTTCTCAGCAGAAGCAAACAGTATTTTATCTGATCTTGTTTTAGACATACAAGAAAATTCAATAACAGCTTTTGGTAAAGCTTCTACTACACTGGCAAGTAACAACCTAACGTTTGGTCAGTTATTAGGCACAACAGCAAGCGGTGTAACTTTTGATTATGTACCTTTCTCAGATAGTTATGACAGAGATCGTGTAGTTTATGTACTTAAAGCAGCAGATAATAATACGGTTTATATTATGCAAGACAATAAGACGGTATACGTACCTCAAATAAACAGGGTTACAACAAATCATGTTATTGAAACTAATACAACTGTCTATGTACCAAAAACAAACAGGTTTAATACTGTGTATGTATAGGAGAATGTTATGGCTTTAAAGTGGCCCGACAAAGATAAAGACGAACAACTAGACTACAATGTAGATTGGTCTAGATTTTTAGGCGATGATACAATAACATCTGTAAAATGGTTTATTGATAACGCCAGCGAAGTTAAAACAGAAGTTAATTTTAACTCCTTGCCGCAAACTATACACGGTCTTTTGGTTGCATCTAAAACCAATACAAGTACAGTTTCTACTATTAGACTAGGTTTAGGTACTAATAATAATAGGTATAAAATCTACTGTCAGATCACCACTGCAGAAGGTCTTACTTACGAGAGAGCTATCTTTCTAAGAATTAAGGAAAAGTAAATGGCATATGATTTTTTGGGATTAGTTAATGATATAAACCGTAGGCTTAATGAAGTTGAGCTTACTGCCGGTAACTTTGCTACAACTACAGGTTATTATAGCCTAGCAAAAGATGCCGTTAATGCTTCAATACGTCACATAAATCAAGAAGAATTTGAGTGGCCTTTTAACCATAGGGAAGAAGAAGAAGTACTATCTCCTGGTGAAGTTAGGTATTCAATACCATATGATGCAAAAACGCTAAACATGAATAGCTTTAGGATAAAAGGTGATAGCACTTTAAACGTGAGTACAACTAAACTTAAAGTGTTAAATTATGAAGAATATCTTGACAAATATGTAGATTATGAGTATAACTCTAATACATCAAATAGAACACTCCCCAAGTATGTAGTACGTGCGCCTAGTAATGAAATTATTTTTGTTCCTGCTGCCGACAAGGCCTATGAGGTAGTGTATGAATACTACACTAAAGGCTTTGATCTAGTACTACAAAATGATGTACCTGCTATGCCAGAAGAGTATAGGTACGTTATAGTTGAAGGTGCTATGTACTTTGTATACCAATTTCAAAATGATAACGCTTCTGCGGGTTTATCTTTTGAGAGATTTCAACAAGGTATAAAAAATTTAAGAAGTATGTTTATAAATAGAACAGAGTATATTCGAGATACAAGAGTGCATTATTAATGGCTATACCTTGGCAAACATTCCCTATTGAGTTTAAAGGTGGTCTTATCAGTAACCTTAGCCCGTTACAGCAGGGTACTAATGCTATTGGTTCTGCCACTATTTTACAAAACTTTGAACCCAATAAAGAGGGTGGTTATACTAAGGTAAAAGGTTTTTCTAAGTTTTCTTCAGCCCAAGTTACAGGTAGTGGCGAGTTAAAAGGTGTTAAGGTTGTTAATGCAACAACAGTTATAGCTGCTAGAAAGAATAGTAACAACAGAACACAGTTTTTTAAAAGTACAGGTTCTAGCTGGACAGCATTAACTGAAAATACCAACAGTACTGAGGGAAATAAGGTAAGGTCTGCTGATTTTAATATAGATGGTACAAATAAGATTGTTTTTGTTGATGGTGTAAATTATCCATGTATATACAACACTAGTAATTCTTCTTTAACGCACTTAACCTCGCCTTCCGACATACAGGGTTCTAACCATGTTGTTGTGTTTAAAGGTACTGCATTTTATAGTAAAGGTAATAAGTTAAACTTCACGGCCCCTTTTACTGTGGATGATTTTAGTTCAGCTAATGGTGCTGGTGTTATAAATGTTATTGATGATGTAACTGGCCTTATAGTTTTTCGTGAGCAGTTGATTATTTTTACAGAGAAGACAGTTAAAAAGTTAGTAGGTAACACAACTGCAGATTTTAGATTAGAGCCAATTACAGAGCGTATTGGCTGTATTGATGCAGATACTATTCAAGAGTTTGGCGGTGACGTTATATACTTAGCTCCTGATGGTGTTAGACTTTTAAGTGCCACAGATAGAATTGGTGATTTTGGATTAGACGTACCCTCAGATAAAATACCAAAAGACTTTAAAGATTTCTTAATAAACTCCACTTCTTATTGTTCAGTCGTTCTACAGAGTAAAGCCCAGTATAGGATTTTTAATTACCAAGCTTCTCAAAAGGCCGGTTCATCTAGAGGTCTGATTGCTACAAAGTTTATAGCTCAAGGTGCGAGTAACATAGCTTTTTCTACTATTCGTGGTATAAAAGCAAAGGTTGCAGATAGTAAAGTTGTGGGATCAGATGAGCTTAGTGTTATAGGCAATGATAGTGGGTACGTCTATAAGATAGAGGATGGTAATAACTTTGATGGTGCATCTATAAACTCTATATATGAATCTCCTTTTATGCCCTTAACAGATCCAGAGTTAAGAAAGACCTTTTATAAACTTACTGTTTTTGCAGCACCTACTTCTAACATGAGTTTTAATGTAAAGTTAAGGTATAACTTTTCTCATTCGGGAGACGCTTCTGTATTAGAACCATCTAGCTATTCTATAAATAATGAAGCTAATGTTAGTAGTTTCTTGTTTGGTGGCGGTAGTGCCACATTTGGTGTAGCTAATTATGGTACAAACTTAAAAAAAGAGTTTCCTTTAAACGTACAAGGGTCTGGAACAACCATATCAATACGTATTGAGGACAATTCAACTAATCCAACATACACTCTTGATACCGCTTTACTAGAGTTTGCAAATAGAGACAGGAAATAAAAAGATGGCAGGATATATAAGAACAAGCGTTGGCGTAGAAGATAACATTGCTGATGGTCTTACTATTAATGCAGCAGACTTTAACTCAGAGTATGACGCTATTGAGGTAGCTTTTGGTACGAGTGGTCATACTCATGATGGTACTGCAGGGAACGGCCCTGCTATTACAGCGGTAGGTCCAAGTCTAGCATACGAGTTTAATGCAAATGCTATGCAACCTAAGTCAGGTCAAACCAGTTTAGACTTAGGAACAACAGGTCTTAGATTTGATAATACTTTCTTTACTACGACTAACACTAACAACTTGACAGTTAATACTTCAACAACCCTTACGGGTACAGTAAATATAGGTTCTGTTTCGTTAGAAGAGTACATTGAAGATATTACAGGGGGTAACCTCACTGCAGGTACAGGCATTGCAGTAGCCTATGACGATAATGCAGGTACAGGTACTGTATCTCTCAGTCACTTGGGATTACAGAGTTTAACTGATCCTAATGCGGATCGTATTGCTTTCTGGGATGACAGTGGTGGGTCTTTTAACTGGTTAGGTTTAGGTGGAGGTTTATCTATCTCTGGTACAAATTTAGTTGTATCTGATGCCACTACTTCTGCTTCTGGGTTTATGTCTGCAGCAGATAAAACAACGCTTATAGGACACAATAATAAATTAAACGGCATAGAAGCCAACGCAAAAGACGATCAGACGATCACGGCTGGAGCTGGACTAACTGGCGGTGGCACTGGTGACGTTACTATTAGTCATGCGGATACATCATCAGCAGCTAGTTTGGCATCTGGCTCTGCTAGACAATATATAAAAGGTCTTACTTTAGACACATACGGACATGTTACGGCTTGGTCTATTGGTACTGAGGAAGATCAAACGGCAGCGCAAATCCGTGCCAAAGTAGAGGCGGCAAACGATAGTAATGTTTTCACTGATGCGGATCATACCAAGCTGAATGCAATCGAAGCGGGGGCAACTGGCGATCAAACCAATGCTGAAATCAGAGCGGCGGTAGAAGCGGCAACAAATAGTAACGTCTTTACTGACGCAGACCACACAAAGTTAAACGGCATAGAAACAAACGCTACAGCGGATCAGACAGGCGCTCAAATTAAAACAGCTTATGAGGGTGAATCAAACACAAATGCCTTCACTGATGCAGAGAAAACTAAATTAGCTAGTATAGATGCTAATGCTCAGACAGTAACAACAACTAATGTTACTGCTGCAGGTGCTGTTATGGACAGTGAGCTTGCTAGTGAAGCATCAGTAAAAGCAATAAATCAGCAGCTAACAACTACAAGTAGCCCTTCTTTTACTGCAGTATCTACTGATACCATCAATGAAAAGACTTCTGCTAATGGTGTGAGTATTGATGGTGTTACTCTTAAAGATGGTGATGTAGTTCTTAATTCTTCTAAAAGTTTAGACTTTTCTGCTAATTCAGATACAACAAGTGAAACAGGTACTAATGTACACACAGAAAAGTTTTCTAAGTTTGAGCAAGGCACTTTCACACCTTATTTGTATGGTGATACCGAAAGTGGGGATATAGCTAATGCATACCAGTGGCAGGACGGTTTTTATCAAAGGGTAGGGGATTTTGTACATTTACATATTATGATTAGAATACTCTCTAAGGACTCCTCTGCGTCTAGTGGTAATCAGATAGAAATAAAAGGATTACCCTTTTCGCACTATTCAACAGGTCAAACTATGCCCTTAGTGATGATGCCAGTTATAGGAGCTAATCTAGGTACAGGTTTTACTGGTATGAACATAAAAGGAACAATAGCAAATGGGTCTAGTATACCGGGAATACTACTTTGGTATAATACTACTTCAGCCCCTACAACTTGGTCTAGGCTTAGGTTGTCTATGCTTGCAAATGGGTGTTTGTTAAATCTACAAACTACACACTTATTAGGAACTATAAACTAATGAGCAACGATAACTGGCACTTAAACAGGTCTGTACCTATAACTTTAATATTTGGTCTTATTGTCCAAGGTGCTGCTATCGTATGGACAGTATCAATGATGATGTCTGATATTGAAGCTAATGCAGAAGAGATAAATGAGTTAAATATGCGTATGGGAAGAATAGAAACCTCTGTGCAAAACCAAGCCATCTCATTAGCAAGAATTGATGAAAATATAAAGGCTATTAGATCCTCTGTAGAGTTTATGGCAAAAGATAAAAGTAAGGATAAGTAGATGGCAAAACGTTTTGCAGGATTTACACCAGAGCAGCTAGGTAGGATAGATTCTAGCCTAAAGGGTATGCAGTCTGATGAGCAGGAGAAGATTATTGCAGCCAACCCTGCATTAGCTGCCCGTGTAGGTAAGATGGCACGAATAGCACAGAAACGTGTAGGGTTTGCAGCGGGTGGGTCTGTTGGTCTTGATCAGTACGGACAGCAAGGAAACTTTGTTGACGCATATGGTAAGGTTTTTAAATTAGATTCGAGCGACTTAGTGGATGCAGAAAGAAATAAAGAAAGAGAGTTAAAGCTTATAAGTGGGCAGCTTTTAAAAGATTCTGCAAATCTAAGCAGTAATGAGAGAGCAGATATTGCCCAACAAACAAAGAAAGCACAGGAAATGGCGAAGAAGGCCAAATTACCTGCAGCAGCGTTTGGTGGACTTAAGCTTGAGCAACCTTATATGAAAGGGCCGATGGATCTACCTGAGTTTGAGAAACCTATACTAGAGCCTTTACCAAATGAGCCAATATCTACGCTCCCTATACCGCCTGAAGTAGCAGTGCCTGAGAAGCCTACTAATCCTGGTTCTTCCGTTGGTGAATTAACTAATATAGCCCTAAAGACACCTGAAAAGTTAGTTAAAGATATAGATGTAGCTAAATTTACAGATGTACAAAAGGCGGCTGGTGAGATTGCTGAAGATACAGGTGTGGCAGGTACTGTAGATGCTGCTTCTGCTGCAGTTGCTACACCAGCTAGTGCGGTTACAGCCCCTGCAAAACCACCAGTAGCTACTTTTCTTCCAGAAACTGTATCTGCAGAAGTGGCTGATACACTAAGTAAGTTAGAGGCGGCTACAGGAAAACCTAGCGAAGAAGCTTTAGCAGATGCTGCTAATATGTCACCAGAGGATCTAAAGAGCCTAGGCCTTACAGTAGAACAGATTGACCAAGCTAGGCGCGTAGAGGATGCCCCTACCCGTAAAGCAGAAGCTGATGAGATGATTAGTGGCTCTGCTGTTGATATGGCGCGAGTTAAGAAAGAAGTAAACTTTGAAGCCGCTACAGGTGCACCATCAACAGATGCTACCGTACAGGGCCAGCTAACTGGCTTAATGGAAGACTTTGAGGGAAAAGAACCCCCTGCTTGGGCTGCAGGTGCTATGAGGGCGGCGGCTGCACGTATGGCTAGTCGTGGACTGTCATCTTCATCTATGGCAGGACAGGCTATTGTACAGGCTGCAATGGAGAGCGCTATCCCTATCGCCTCTCAAGATGCTAAGACTGTTGCAAGTTTTGAGATGCAGAACCTGTCAAACAGGCAGCAAACTGCTATGTTCGCTGCACAGCAGCGCGCTCAGTTTCTTGGCTTAGAGTTTAATCAAGAGTTTCAGGCTCGTGTAACTAACGCAGCTAAGGTCTCTGACATAGCTAATATGAATTTTAGTGCAGAGCAACAGGTTGCATTAGAGAATGCTCGTATGGCCCAAACAGTAGACCTAACAAATCTCAATGCTAAGAATGCTAAGGTTATGGCTGATGCTGCAGCTATGTCACAGGTGGATATGGCTAACCTTAATAATCGTCAGCAAGCTAACATACAAGCGGCTAATGCGTTTCTACAGACAGACATGGCTAATCTATCAAATGAGCAACAGGCTACAATGTTTAGTGTACAGTCTCAAGTAAATGCCATACTTTCTGACCAAGCAGCAGAGAATGCAGCTAAACAGTTTAATTCATCTAGTGAAAACCAAGTAAATCAATTCTTTGCAGATCTTGGATCTCGTGTACAGCTTGCTAATGCAGATCAGGCAAATGCTATGGAAAGATTTAACGCTGGTGAAGCTAACGCATTAGAGCAGTTTAATACAGCACAGGCTAATCAGCGTGAGCAGTTTAACGCTACAAACCGTTTAGTGGTAGCACAGGCTAATGCTGCTTGGGCGCAAGCATACACAACAGCAGACAATGCAGCTATCAATGAAGCAAACCGCTTAGATGCCCAACGTCAGGGGCAGATGACCTTGAATGCATATAATGCTACAATCCAAACATATCGTGATTTAATGAGCTTTGCTAATAATACAGCAAACAATGATGCGGATCGGGCTACATCAATTATGACAACAAAAATACAAGCGGATGCAGCTAAATATGGCGCAGATAAAGCGGCACAGTCTGCAGCATCAAAAGCTTCAGGTGATAAAACCTCTAGTTTTTGGGCTGCTGCTGGTTCTTGGGCCGCAAGTGCTTGGGGATAAGGACAATATAATGGCAAAAACATACAGCTTTCTACCCGACTTTAGTGTCTTTGAAGATGATGAACAGGATACTACATTTAAAGAGGCTACAAACTCTTCTATCATGTCTCGTAATAGAAAAACGGATACATCTATTTCTGATACAGGAGAGGCTTTTCTAAAGACGTTCTACCAAAACTTGCGTAAATCTTTTGAGTCTGATGAAAAGTTTAAAGAAACGTTTTTGTCTAAGGATCGCCCTAAGCCTGATATCTCTGAGCTACGATCCTACGTTGACAAGGTTAAAGGCTCTAGCGGTATTGAAGATGCCTTACTTGAAGCTACAGGCATGTATAATCCCGGTACGCCATCTGATGATAACTCAATGACTATTAAAGATGCATCAGACGGTATCACTGTACCTAAGCAACCAGATGTTATGGTAGATGAGTTATCTTCTGGCTTAGGGTCATACCTACGTAACCGCGCTAACAAAGGTTCGTCTTTTGTAGGTGAAGGTGTACAGATGGCTAGTGCAGGGTCTTTATCTGTAGAGGATATGGATCTAGCTAGAATGATGGCTGGTCAAACCATGAGGAAAGAAGCTGCTGAGATGGGCTTACCTGTGGTTGACATGGAAGAAGAAGCTAAGAAGAGCGCTGTAGAGGCAGCAAGGGAGAGAGCTAAGAAAGGTATCACACAATCTAAAGGTGCACCTCAAGGTATTATGTCTCCCAAGGCAGTAGCAGAGGAAGAGGTAGAAACTGCAGAAGAGACTACTCCATTAGTAGAAGATAAAGGGTCTGCGAGAGAAGATGCTATAGCTGCTGGGCCAGTTACAAACAGAGAGCCTTTTACTTTTAATAAAACAGACGCGATGAATTTTGCTGCAAACGCATTCGATAATGATACTTTACGTGCTGCTTTTGTGGCTACTGTAGAGGCAGAGACAGGCTAT
>VMHT01017791.1_pt1 | contig 12564 bp, 16 predicted proteins | sample 4693611 | NCBI WGS metagenome assembly VMHT01 (sample SAMN12280063, study PRJNA550983) | marine metagenome | isolation source: seawater sampled from same location over 5 years 0.02-0.2 micron viral filtrate | place: USA: collected off the coast of southern California halfway between the port... ...
AAGATGGCGAAAGAAGACGGAGACAAACCCCCTCACAGTTTAATAATCCTAGATGACCTCACATTCAATTCTAAAATTTCAGCGAAACGAAATAATAATATAAAGAAAGTATACCTGAATGGACGTAAAAATCTTATATCTATAATATGCGTATCCCAATCATATACGACCGGATTGCAACCAGCCATTCGTGAAAATACAAACCTCTTAATCTGTTATAATATGTCTCAAAGACAGCTTGAACGAGTCGAGGCGGACCATAACTATTTAGATAGTAAACGAGCATTCTATGATATGTTCAGAGATAATGTTAAAGAAAAGCATGATTTTTTAGTTATCAATCATACGAATAAATTTTCTGAAATGTATTTGGATAAAACATTTGATGTTATTGATACGAAAGAATATACTACTAAAAAAAAATAGTTATTATATACTATGAAAGTTGGAAAATATGAATATTCAAAGTCAACACGAAAGGGTAAAAAATTAATGGTTGTGGTCAATGGGAAAAAAATTCATTTTGGAAATTCAATTGCTCCTGCAAATCAGCATTTCAAAGATAAGACTGGAATCTGGAAACAGCTAGATCATGGTGACCCGGTACGAAGAAAAAATTATCTGACCCGAACAGCTGGAATCAAAGACAAAAATGGAAAACTTACGAAAGATAATCCTGAATCTGCCAACTATCATGCAAGGCGTGTATTGTGGTAGATATATATATATAATAATATATTATAACACATGACCTTCAATAAACTATTAATGTATAATGAATATGAACTAGTCATCAATTATTTTTTGAAACGAGACTTACAAAATCTAGGATTCATTAAATATAAGCATGTGAAAGGAATAATAAAATATTGTGTATCATCAACAGATTATGAAGCTAGAAAAATATTTAATATTATTACTAGACTAGGATATTTTGAAAGACGAAAAATATGCAATACTAGAAGAAGCTTTGAATATCGATTTATCAATCCATATGTAGAAGAAGAGGAGAAATCTGTTATGATATTATACTTTGATTGAAATTGCCCCCTTTGGGAGATTTCGAAATTTTTTTTCCAAATGTCTTTTTTTCAAACGATAGACATTTCTATATCAATCTAACTTTTTGCTGAAAGGGGGCAAATATTGAAAATAAAAATAGTAGTGTTATTATTATGAGTGCAAGTTCTAGTAGGATTATAGCAAAGAGGACAAAGGCAAATGATATATTTATTACCCCACTAGATTTAGCTAAAAATCATATTGATATGATTGATTATGATGATCAAGAAATATGGTTGGATTCTTGTAGAAATGATGGCTCCTATTATAATCAGTTTCCAAATGAAAATAAGGATTGGTGTGAGATTTTAGATAATAAGGATTTTTTTGAATATAGTGGACATTGTGATATTATAATTCAAAATCCGCCATATTCATTGATGGATAAATGGATACAAAAAAATATTGAATTGAAACCAAGAATAATAAGTATGTTAATAGGGATAGGCAATCTGACAACTAGAAGAATTGAAATTTTAGAAAATGCTGGATATGGACTAACTAAAATGAAAATGTTGAAAGTTTTTTCTTGGTATGGTATGAGTTGTATTGTAGTATTTGAGAAAGAAAAAAAATCAATTATAGAATTTGATAGAAAGGTATATAGATCTAGTTCCACTCATTAATTACTTTTTTCAATGTATCTAACCATGAAGTATACATTTTTACCCAGTCCGCTTGCTTTAGATAAATACCTTCATCAAAGTCACCTGATTCCATACTTTCCTCGACATGATCCCAAAATAAGGAAACTGATTCTTTTAATTTAAAATAATATTTAACCATATTTGGTACGTCTTTGTTATAACAATATATATGAGTTTTCTGAAGATGAATCATCATTCTCCTATTGAGTTTTATAGTTTTTACATCCCAACCTTTATCTTTGTTTTCCTCAAGAAAGGTATCTATTCCTTGAATATCATTCTTAGTCTGGGCTATGAGCTCCCTAAGTTTATATTTAGTTTTCAAATCGAGAAACATCGTTTAGTGATGAGTAGGTGTAGAGAATTTTTTTTTTTTTTGATCGATGCTAGAGATGTTCTGGTCCATGGAGAAATCAATTTTTTTTTCGTTACTAGAGATTTGGTACCGTGAGGAACAACGACTAAGGTCGACAACTTTTCGTTACGGTGACTCTATACGACTAAGGTCGACAACTTTTCGAACCGTTGACTCTATACGACTAAGGTCGACAATTTTTCGTTACGGTGACTCTATACGACTAAGGTCGACAATTTTTCGTTACCGTGACTCTATACGACTAAGGTCGACAATTTTTCATTCCTTCACGTACAACGATCCCATAGAGTCATTTTTCATTCCTTCACATACAACGACTAAGGTTGCAAGATTGCAACTTTCAAAAAAAAATTGATTTGTGCAGGAGCTCAAGATACCACAGCATAATTCAACAACCAAAACCGATTACTCATCACTCGCATTACTCATCACTACCGATGTCTTCCACCATGAACATCAAGGGCAATCGCCAAGTCGTGGTCGCCCAATATAGGGCTGAGTCAGTATTCAAATTACCCGATGGACTTGATTTGAATGATAAAAATATCGTCGCCGAATGGGGTGTAAAATGGGATAAATTATGGATCACATTTACCGACGGCCGGCTAGAATCTATTGAACCTGTACTTGAGGCTCAAATGGATTGCAAATATGCCTATGAATCTGAAATTGAGCCTGCTGACGATGTAGGCTATGAATATGAACAAGACGAAGCAGACGATGAACGATCAGCTATCGAACAAAAACTCCAAAAATACAATTCTGAATTAAAAAATTTGGAAGACGAAGAATCTAAATTGAATAAAGAAATAGGGAATATTCTGAAATCTATACTAAATTAAATTCATTTTTTTATTTCAAAAACATATCTGTAATAGCTTTACCCTCGCCGTCCTTGCCTCCTAGCAACATGGCTCTTGAATCGTCTTTTAGACTTTCAGGGGTAGGTTCGTATATATGTGCGTGTCTTTTTTCCTTATGTTGTAGATAACTTTCCAATTTTTCGAGGGTCATCTGTGTTTTAGTTTCCTTTCCAGTGCGACCTAGGATTGGTTTCCCAGTTGCGTCACTTTTGACTAATTGTAATTTATTATTTTTGATTGCTACAATTTTTCTAAATGTAGCACTATAATATCTACCACGTACTTTTTGATCATGAATGCCTAATATTTTTCCAACTAATTTAGATTCGTTTCTTAATCCTCCTTTTTTTGGTTTTTCTTTCTGCATTTCAGGTTTTACATCTTGAGTTTTTTTAACTTTTTCACTTACTGATTTTCCTTTTTGTTCTATATCAGCTAAAAATGAACTAGCCTTTTCGTTATTGGCTGGTTTTTTTGCCTGTTTTACAACCTTAAATTTAGCTTTCTTCGCTGGCGCTGGCGCTGGGGCTGGCGGTGGCTTTGCCTTTGGCGCTGGGGCTTTGCGTCCTGGTTTTTGATACATTTTAACATTTGGCACAGGAAATCCTTTTTTTTTCAATTCCAAAATTTTATTGACCAAAGCTGATTTTTTCATAGTTGAAAATCCCGTAACTTCAACTTTCAAAGTACGAATAATAGCTTTGAGATTTTTGACTGGATGTGATTCTAAAATTTCCTTCATTATATAAATAACAGAGATATTTTTTTTTTGATACATTTTTTCTGATATTTTAACTTTGAAAATTCGCGGATCATCGACCTCATCAATATTTTTGCCTAGACTGCGTCGTAGATAATCTTTGATGAGTAATGTAGCCAATGACTCATCACTATCGGTGTAGATGTGGTATTTTCCGTATTTTCCAGTCCAGGAGAATTTCGTTGCGAACATTTTTTTTTTTTTTCGTGATGCTACTCGTCACGGCGGCCATCCAGAAATCAATTTTTTCCAAGTCGATTCCTGATCTCGACCTTAGTCGTATAGAGTCAACGGAACGAAAAATTGTCGACCTTAGTCGTTGTAGGTGAGGCCTGAAAAAAAAATTGATTTGTGCAGGAGCCCTGACCCCTAGGCATAGCCGATTACTCATCACTATCAAAAAAAAAAAATAAATTGTGTATTTGAAAAAAGCACTTAAAAAAAAAATATAGTGTTAATATATAAAATGTGTAATATTCCAGACAACAGCTTTCCAGAACGAATCGATCTTGAACGAGCAGAAATTATAGCTAGAATTCCTGAAGACGAATTCGCATCTATTTTAGGTGAAAATTTGAAAGATGAAGAAGGCAAGGATATAAAAACGTGTAATTATGTTAAGAATATTCGCACAATGTGTAGAAAATTTATGCTTAAGAAAGGTGAAGTTGAGGTAAATTATAAAAATTCAGCTAAACTAGTAAATATAGGCAGGAAGTATTCAAAAACTTTCAGCGCTCAAAATCTAGAATGTAGTATCAGAGGATATTTATTCGGTAAATATTATAATGACTTCGACATGGTCAACGCAGCTCCATCTATTCTTTTACATTTAATGAAGAGTTATTATCCAGAAGAAAATTTTTCAACACTTGGAAAATATGTTAAAAACCGTCAAAGAGTATTTGATATGATGCGATCTATGAGTAAATCTCAAGTAAAACTAAAAGTAATTACTGCAATGTATTCAAATAAATTTCAATCATCATCTAATTCTTTCCTAGTTTCTCTTGATCGAGAATTCAAGAAAGCTCAAGAATTAATATATACTAAACCAAATGAATTTACCGAACCACTCCAGCATTTGAAGGGTTTGAATAAAACTAACAAACAGGGGTCATTCCTCTCTTATGTGATTTATTGTCTTGAAGATAAAATTTTAAATATAGGTGTTTCACTATTCGAAAAAAAATATATTTCTACACTAATGTATGATGGATTTCATATGAAGAAGTCAGTGGATGGCGAAACTGCACTTTCTAAATTGAATGAAGCTACTGCCGAATATGGCGTCAAATGGAGCATCAAACCTCCATCTATGAAACTTGATTATTTAGATGAAAAAGAATTTCAAGAAGAAGATAAAGAAGATATAATTGGCGATTATGAATCTGTCAAAGCTAAATTTGAAAAAAATCATTTTATGATTGAAGCTCCTCTATCCTTTGGTAGAGAAACCACTTATAGAGGACAAGAAACCTATCATTTATATAAATTATCAGAGTACTCAACTCTAGTTCAAACATATATGTATGAAGATTTGGTTAATACCAACAATGGTGAAGTCTACGTCAAGAAAGTAAAATTCCTACCAAAATGGTTGGATGATAAAAATAAACGTTCATATAAACAAATTGATTTTATTCCTAATGAAATTGTTTCCGATGAAACTTACAACACATTTCAAGGATTTAATTGTGCTAAAGAATATAAATATGAAGAAAAACCCGAAGTTATTGAATTATTCACAGAACTTGTGAATGTACTAACTGATCATGAAGCTAATAGTTCAAAATATCTTATATCCTATATTGCTGATATGTTTCAAAACACAGATCGCAATCCTGAAGTAGCTATCCTATTCAAATCCAAACAGGGATACGGCAAAGATACCCTTATTGATCTAGTTATGGCTATGATGGGTGATTCCTATATAGCCAGAACAGATAAAATTGAAGATATGCTTGGAAAATTCAATTCAAGAATCAAGAATAAAATTATATTACAACTAAACGAACTCGAAGGCAAAGATGGCTGGGAGTATCGTGATAAATTGAAAGGAATTATTTCAAGTAAAACTGTTTCAATCAAAGAAGAACATATGAAGCCTTACGATCAAGCATTCTTTTCAAGAATATTCATCATGTCTAATCGTGTGAATCCTATTGAAGTTGCTCAAGATGATCGGCGATTCTGTGTATTCAAGGCACACTATAAAAAGCCTAGTCGTGAATTTTTCAACAAGATTCATCAAATCCCTAAGTGCAAAGATTCGCTCTACACTCTCTACAATTATCTTATGAATTATCCTATTGAGGTCAAATCGTGGTGTGATGAACGCCCGATGACTACAGCATATAAAAATATGAAGGAAAATAATATCAATCCACTATATCAGTATATTAAGGAAATTATCGTAGATGAAAAAATTGATGATTATATGGAGAAAGAAGATGGTGCCTACTTAAGACAGAAGAAGACAGGCGATCTCCTCATCAGTTGTGATGAATTTCTACAGACATATAGAAATTATCTAGATGTGAATGATATTATGTATAAAACAAATGCGAAAGATTTGAAAAAATATCTGAATGAGATTGATATCCAGAGAGAGCGAGTCTGTATCAAAGGTATCAGAAAATATTTCTACAAAGTTGATGTTAATGATACCAAAAAGCAAATACAATCTATGAATATAGAAGAGGATGATGTAGAGCTAGGAGATGATTGGGAGTGATTTCTTAACTTATATTTTTTTATTTACTGTGTAAAAAATTACTTAAAATAAAATGTGTATATATTATATATAAGCACCATGGGTCGCAATCAAACTGGAAATAAAAACAATTACCACTATGTCGTTGAAACATTTAATAATGATGATCAATTTGAGGATAGACAATATTATATTACATCAAAAGAAATTATGAGAAGATATGGCTGTTGCCAGAAGTCATTTTTCAATCATGTTAAATCGCCAAGTAAGAAATCTAAAAAACTCGGCAACATCAAAATATATAGAATCAATGAACCTGTATATACCCTACTACCGAATCCAGATCTAGTCTGATTCCCAACCATATTCTTCAGTGAAAAATTCACTTATGAAACTTCGGCACTCTTGCATCAAAGCAATTTCATTTGTTTCTGTGGCTCTACGAACTAGTCCATAGCAAACAAAAATTATCTTCATTAACTCTTCTATTTTTTCATTTTTTACTTTCATTCTTTTAGAAAAGTCATTACATATTTCTAAATATTCATTTTCAGTTTTATTTTCCCCCGACATAATAATATATATTATATAATAGTATCATCAATGGAACTTGAGGTTATTTATGAAATGCTAGCCAAAAATATACTCGATGAACTAAAACTAAAAAAGGAAAAATGTATTCGTAATTTTTTTAAAAACTTCAGTTGTAAATCATCATGTTCTATTTCTGAGGATATGAATTTAGAAATCATAATTGGTCACATTAAGAAGCTCGAGGAACATAAAGAAAAGTTTAATTTAAGTCAAAAAAATAAAATCGCTACACATAGTATAATATGAGAAAGGTAGCGAAGGATAAAAAAAGTGGATTACCTAAAAAATATGTTCCAAAGGGATTATCACCAGCTGATAAAAAGAAACAAATTGAATCTATAAAAAAAAAGACAATAAGACCAAAAGTAGATTTTGATAATAAGAGATCAAGTCATGTTGTAAAATTTGAAAAGAAGTACGGATATAAAATCAACAATTTTAAAAGAATATCAAAAGAAATTATCAGTCAAAAAGGTATTGATGAAATAATGGATAAGGGTCGGGGTGCATATTTCAGCGGTGGTTCCAGACCAAATCAAACACCTCAATCATGGAGTCTTGCCAGATTGGCCAGCGTAATTGTTGCTGGTCCAGCCCGAAAGGTAGATATAAAAATATGGAATAAATACAAAAAAACTAAATGAATTTTTTCTGTTTCTTTTTTTTATTTTTTATTAAATTGTGGATTTTGGGAGGAGGTCTCGCTGGCTCAACGATATCTATCTTAATTGGTTCTACATCTTGAACCTCTACAATAGGTTTAGATTTTTTTTCAGCGACAGGGGCGGCAGTCTGTTTGACCTGTTCCTTCACTTCTTTTATTTCTTCTTTTATTTCTTCTTTTTCTTTTTTAGTATTTGCGGACCTCATTTGCTTTTGGAGTTCCCTTATCATATCTTTCAATTCATCTATTTCACTTTTGTCTTTTACTTTTTTATCAAGTTTCACATTCTCCCGTTTCTTTGCTTGTTGTCTTTGAGCTGCAAGTTTCTCACGTCCTTTACGTAGATTCTCTAACATAGCTTTTTTTCTTTCCTCTGATAGGGGTCTCCTTGCTTTCTTTTTCTTCTGGGCACTAGGGTCTTCAAATAATTCTTCAGCCTTTTTCTTTTTTTCGCTTTTCGGTCTTTCTCTCGGCACAGGATCGGATATACTAGCTACGATTTCTGCGTCTGTTTTATGCTCGTCATCTTCTGATTCTTCTATAGTTTCCAAATGCGTTGTCTCATCATCACTCATAATTATACATATATCACATATTTTTTTTTGGGTTATTAAATTTATATATAGAGTGTATCATTTCATGATTCTTAACGTTTTACTGTTAATAACGACATCGATTTCAGTACCAAATGGCGAATATAGACAATTTGATCTAAATCTCATAGTTCTATTTTTGTAGTTATCATTGGTATTATAAATATGATATACCTTTTTGAAATTCTGTCCCTTAATTACATCTTCTGTCGATCTAAATTTATTGCTATTCTTAACACAATGTGGGCATTGAATATAAATGTATTTCCAGTCTACAATCTCTGCTGTATATTTTCTAATTTTCATTATTATTATAATACAATATAATATACAGAATATGCCCTATCATCACAAAGACTCTGAAATATTCAAAACCAAAGAAGAAGAAGCCAAAGAAAAAATAAAACGAAAACCCTCAAAGATGTCTATGTTTGAGAGACCAAAGGTCAAACTTACAGATAAGGATATGAAAAAACTCAAAGATCATTCAAAACTGCACGATGGCGGAATGAAAGGAAAACACATGCGCAATATGGTTCGCTTAATGCGAATGGGTATGACTTTTTCAAAGGCTCACAAAGAAGCTGTGCGTCTAGATAAGACTAGCAAGAAATCCAAATAAGAACATCACACCAATTCCTACTATTGTTATAAATATAACAACACCAAAGAACTTTAATTTCTCTTCTCTTTTCCTTTTACGTCTATAATATTCACCAAATCCAAATGTTGAATACATATAATAATATAAAATATATAATGTCTGAATATCTAAAATTGCCCTATTTGGCCAAAATCCAAACTTAATACCGAAATGTATATATTTTAAAAAAAAGACATTTGCAAAATAAATTCAAAAATCATGCAAAGGGGGCAATTTTGAATCTCCAAGAATAAAACAAGATTACATACTTTCTCCTTTACTTCTTATAAGAAGAGTTACAACACTGACTCCTCTAACTACTATAGGTTCTAAATCATTTCTTAATATTCTAGCTTTTAAATTACGAAGAGTCAATGGATACTTATTTCTTATATCAATGAATGTTAAGTTATTTGTTTCATAATCAACTATTGAATCAGCATTTGTAGATGCAGCTGGAATGACTTTTAATATATTTCTTTTACCATTACTAAATGAATCATATGATTCCAAATCAATATTGAGCAGTTCAAATAGATATGAGTCATTCATTATATTTGCAGTGAATAAGAAATCACCTCTTATGATTGCCTCATTTAATAATGATCTTGAATTTACTCTATTATTAAATCCAAGAAAATCTCTAACATCACTATTCGGGAATGTGATCTCAAATGTTGCGGGTGCTATTCTTTGTTGTTTCTGTGGAGGCGGTAAACCAACGCCAACATCTACACCCTGATCGAAATCTCTGACTGAAACCCCTTCATCAAATGGATCAAAATTAACTCTCAAATCTTGAATTGATGTAGTAGCTTTAGCACCTTGTAAACTCATGGCAAATCTCAATCTTTTATTTCCTGGAACTGAATAATCATATTTAAATGTACCAAGCACTTCTTCAGCAGCTTCGCCATTTCTATATACCACAATTGAAAGATTACCTCCTTGTTGTCTTAATTCTACAATATCATTATTAACATTTGCAACATCACCGGCACCGTCATTTTCTGGATTTCCACCCGCCTTAATCGCATGTGATACTACATTTTTAGTTGAATCAGTGAGAACTCCACCATTTACAGATGATCTATATCTAAATGTTCCAGAGTTTCCTGCTCCATCAACTGGAGACACTTGGAGAAATAATTTACAATCAGCGGGTGTAATATCAGCCAATGCTTCAATATCATCCATTTCCTTATCCAATAAAAACATTTTGAAACCATTATCGGAAGAACTATTATCGGCTAATTGTCTTATTTTTGCTCTAACTATCGAGCAACCTTCCGCAAGTGGTAGGACACCTACAACTTTGCACGAGTCATCCGTAATAGCTGCTCCACTATTATTAAATATTGCTCTTCTTAAATCAGCATCAGTTTTACTTATGGAGGCACCACCTAGAAATCCAAAATCTAATGTAGTTATTCTATTTGAAAATCGTTTACAAATGAATTGAACTTTGCCTTGACTTGGATGGGCAATATCTGAATTATTTACTCTAAAACTTGTTCCCAATTCACCACCTACCAAAGCAAGGCCTTCATTAAATCCATTTTGTAGCTGTTGCATAAGATCTTCAGTATCAGCAGTTGAACTAGTATATTCACCATGTTTCAAAGTTATAGTCTTTTCATCAGCTGCTCTGATTTTATAATTTAATTGATCATTTCCACCATCAATTACAAGAGTCTTAAAAACAGTATCGAAAGAAGCATTTGATAATGCTATTTGTGATTCAGGTTCAATTACAATATCTTCATTAAACTTTGTTTCAAATACTGCAAGCTGGTCTGTGGTGACAATTCTAACTAATTTCATTATATAATGGAATTAGAAAAAAAACAAAAAAATAAAACAAAAATATCAATTGTAGAGAGCAAACATTTTAGTTGTTATTGATGCTATAGAATCAGTCTTATTCTTAAATCTTATATAGCGGAAACCGTGTGTGAAATCTTCTTTAAATACAGCATTTCCATTTATTGTCTGCGGAGAAATTTCTCTTTGATCTACAAAGTTTGTATTATCATTTGAAACCTGGAGAATCATTCCACTATGACCGCTTCCGAATGAACCCTGAATATGAAAGGCAAATGTCTTATAATTGAGCATATCAACTGATGAACTTGTAGCACTCGCGTCAAAACCCGAACCAGCTCCGTCATCAAAACCCCCAATATCTCCTCTACGAATTTCATCACTCACAAGCAAAGCACCTTCCAAATCCTTATTTAAATTAGTGGCTGCTGAATCGTGAAAACTCACAAATGCGCCGTCCGAATTTAAAAGTGGTTGATTACTAGCTGACTTATTTTGTATTCTAAATTTCGCAAATGGAACATATATAGTTTCTTTTATGAAATCATTTGTATTAGTACCGTCTCTAAGAAATCCATTTTGAGGTCTTAAAATACATATAGGATAGAAATTGCTATCATCGTCTGTCCCTGAGACCACAAATGGATCATCTCTACTCATTGAACTATTTGCGAAAGCAATATATATAGTCACGGCACTATAATTGTTCATTGAAATAAGATCACTTGTAGCATCACTATTCCAAGTGGAAATCACAGATGATGAAATTAAGATATTACTACGTGTTGGAGTCTTAGGCAAAGTGACTACACAGCCTGTAGCATCTACGAGGACTTGGGTTTGACTGCCCCCAGAATTTCCCATCATTTGAGCTTTTTGATTTCCGTCAGTTTGTGAGGTCGCTGTAGCGAATCCAGTTATATTTCCAGAGCTGATATTTACATTAACTTTATTTGATGCTACACAAGCTTCAAGAACATCTACGCCAGAATCTATATTTCCAAGATGAGCTTCAGCTTCAGCAAGTGTAGTTTGGGTAGCAAATCCTGTTATTTGTCCAGCTGCTACATTTACATTCATTCTATTATTAACAGTATCCACACAGGATTCAAGCTCATCCACGCCCGCGTCTATATTTCCCAAATGAACCTCAGCTTCTGCGAGTTTTGTTTCTGTTGCGAATCCAGTAATATTTCCAGAACTGATATTTACATTTACTTTGTCAGATGAACAACAAGCTTCAAGAACATCGACTCCCGTGTCTATATTTCCAAGATGAACTTCAGCTGCTGCTGCTGTGGTTTCTGTTGCGAATCCTGTTATAGTATTTACTGTTGCGTCAGTTTGTAATTTTCCATTAGCATCTGCTCTTATTGTCCTAAATCTTGTATTTGTATCATCATATCCTAACAACTGAACTGGATTCGCCGCCGAAGTATTATTTTGAACTCCTTCTGCCTTAAACCCTTGAACTTCTACAAAAAGAAAATCACCCGACATGCGAAGAGGATGTAAATTATCATTAGCGTCATTTTTTCCGTAGACCAAAACCTGTTGCAATCCAGCAGCGTCAGTAAAATCTAATTCTTTGCCTATTCGTATCTTTTTTTCATTAGTAATAAGTTCTCCAGTAGTTTCACACTTTAAAAATGTTGATGTGTTCGCATCTGCTATGTCGCTTCTAGCTTTCAAATCACTTGCGGCACCACCCCCTGTCGCAGCGGTATTGGTTTCTATTTTATTTAGTTCGGCGATCATTCTGCCTCTTTGTTCTACAGCAATAGGATCACTTTGATTAAGCGGTATTTTATGTAAGTTAGAA
>VMHT01198748.1_pt1 | contig 12560 bp, 20 predicted proteins | sample 4693611 | NCBI WGS metagenome assembly VMHT01 (sample SAMN12280063, study PRJNA550983) | marine metagenome | isolation source: seawater sampled from same location over 5 years 0.02-0.2 micron viral filtrate | place: USA: collected off the coast of southern California halfway between the port... ...
ACGGAGGGTTGCTATGAAGTTCATAGAGGTCTTGGTTTGCGTCCAGAAATAATATTCACAAAGGGCGGCTTGTACTGCTGGACACGGTATACCCGCGTGAATACAGTGAATAGAAAAGGTCCTTGCGTATGTCGCCGTGTTCTTTATTATTTCGTGTTGGTTTTCTGTTTTGAACATGTCACACTCGAGCGTACTCGATTGAATACAACCCTTGATTGCTGAACACGCTCTGGTGGATTCCAGGTAAACCATGGCGTACATGAAGCGGATAGTTTGGATCACGACCAATTCATCCTTGAATTTATTAAACACTTGCTTTGTGCCAGTAAGCTTCATGTCTCTGCTCATGGAACGTGCGTTTGCGTTTGATTGTAAAATCGGTACACACACCCCCGCGTTGAGAGCATAAATCGAACACCACGTCGATCTCAAGTTTTCTTGAGCAATGTCGTCATGATCGGGTGCTTGATACATCCGTCGTAGGGCATTTTTTAAGATGGGACCATTTACGTCCGTCTTCAATGCCTGATTTAACACTCTTATAACTTCCGGATCTTGGTTAAAATATCCGTACACTTCGGCAAAAACCTGATACAATGCACACTCTGCGGCTTCGTGCACCGATTTCACAAGTTGGGCAGTCCCCGGTTCACCATCCAAGTGTGCGAGTGTTTTAGAGAATGTTCTAAAAAAGATTTCTTGGCTGTCGACGACCGTTCTTGAACCATCTATCATGAGCAATTTGTCAGATAATCCACCGGTGACGTAATGAATCCCCTTTTCCCCACAGGCTCTTGCGTACCCTTTACTTTTTCTGTAATTTTCCAAATTTAAATTGACGATGGTATCTTCTTTGTCACACCACTCAATCAATTGATCCATGGTTCTCGCGTGTTCGTAGTCACTTGAATTGAAGAATGTAGCGATTGTACGAGGCCTCTGCATGTTTAACGAAAAATCTGCGACTGTTTGGTGTGATTGTGCATTTTTAAATGGTGTAAGTCTCGTGTTGCTCTTGTCACACACATGAACATTCTTAAATTGTTGCATGTCCCGGATAACCCTGAGGCTATCCGGGGTAATACCGACAATACCGTACGAAGACATCTTAGTTTATAATGGCGTGTGCCTTTTATATTAGTTCCAACCATACATGGACATGTTTGTATGTTCACACCATGGATATAATTCTGGGTCGTAACCCATAAAGTTGAACGCAACCATACCAGCTTCTTTACATTGAATGCATGTGTGCATGTTATCATCATAAATTGTATTTATCGCGAGGGAACGACATATATCTAGCTTTGAGACTTCGTAATCCGTGAAACTGTTTGTTAGTATCACGTCATCAAATACACCTTCAAAGTGTTGATTGAGCCATGCTTCTGTTCGGTCTCGTACGATGTCTTGTCTACCGGTCACCGCGTACACTTTATCAAAATTATTGCGAACTCTCGACATCCCCAATTGTGATCCACGAATGGGTTTGATTTCAGCGAATTCACTTGATTTGTAAAATCCGCGAACCATCTCGACGGATTCTTCTTCGGTAATGTTAAACATGTCCCTGTAGACATATTCATATCTAGTATTGGAAGGTGGCATCTTTAGACCTTTCCATCTAGCCATAGGGCGAACAAACGGCATGAGGACTTCATCGATATCAATTGCTACGCGCTTCATATAGTATAACATCATTCGTAATCTCTAAATGCTATTCCGACGGGAAACCTTGGTACACCTAAATCGGTGAGGTTTTGGAATTTTACGGTCAGCATCTTACCAATGTAAGAAGAACCATTTTTAAACATTTCACGGCGAATTTCACGAGTTCCCTCGGGTCTGACTGTAAATTCATTTCCGGATGGAGTCACACAGACCCATGTGGGAGTACCCACGTCTTTACCGGTGCATTCGCGCATACCAATAACCTTGTATTCCTCCGTCATGAAATCTTTGTGCTTCAATAGGTAATTGCTTCGCTTACCAACTTCGTATACACTCGAAGCTTCACGAATCATAGTACCTTCGTATCCAGCCTCCATGTACTGTTTGTGTACAGCTGGAAGATCCTTCTTTGAACGTACCCACTTTGTTTCCACGGTGACTCTTTCCAGGCGTTCGTCAAACGTGAGTTTGGGTCTATTCGTGTCTAAATAATCAAACACGTGAAACTGGAGAGCCTTTGGGTTTGTTTTATACAAACTCGTAATCTCTTCGAATGTTTTTGTTGGGTCATAGCATTCGCCATCGAGGTATTCACCTTCCTTGAGACCCTTCCCCCAGTGTTCCGTACCAGGTACGACTTTACCAGTTCGAGAGATACCTCCCTTGTTAGACACGAGAAGACGAACTCCGTCTATTTTTGGCTGAACGTAAAACGGTTCAGAGATATGCTTTTGGCGGTCTTCCCACTTATGAGCCAGCATTGGCGTCACAGGGACTACCTTTTCATTTTCCCACATAGTCTTCGCACGTTTGAGAGCGCTATCATATCCAAGCTTCACATGAATTGTAGAAACAAGTTCTTTACCACCAACCAAACCACTCTTTTTGATGATGTTGGCGGTTTCATCAGGCATTTTTTGAACACTTATGTTCGCGTAGCGTTTTCTGCCTTTAGAATCAGTTTTAAAAATTGTTTCCATTATAGTAAGGGTAGATATGATTCCGGTCGTAAATTACGAGCGAATGGAGCGACTTAGGCCACCCCCACCCACGAATATTCCACTGAATGCGAATACCGCGTGTATAGTTATTATAGTATTAGCTGTTTTTGGTCTGTATAAACGGAGTGTTGACATTAGTCAATCAAGGTCACGACATTATACTTGAGACATTCTTCGACGTTCAGGTAGATGTCCTTCTTCATGAGCTTCTTGAATTCCTTTTCTGGGATTTCAGTCTTCTCACCGTAGACCTTCGTAATCATGTCCATGAACTTGGAGCATGAATCCATTTCATTCTTGAGATCCTCGAATTTACCCCAGAAACCGTTAGTGGACAACTGGTGAATGAGGATGTGGGCGTTCTTACCCATGCGACGTTCGTGACCTCCGAGCAACATGAACGTCGCAGCGCTGCAACACGCCCCTTGAGCGATGGTCACAATCTTGACCTTGGACTTTTCAATAATATTCATGGCACTGAGTCCAGCGAACATCTCACCTCCGTCACTGCAGATGTTAATACGGATTTCAGGTGTGAAACCCGGGAAGTCAATGGCTTGCTTCAGTAGTCTGTTTTCGAGCTTCTTGAGCTCTTCGGTAAACTCCAAGATATCATCCGTCGTTACATCGCTGTAAAAGAACATTTCATTTCCGATGATGCGGGTCGTCTTAAAGTCGCCCTCAGCACCAGTAGCGATTGGCAAAATTGTAGGAGCTGGCATCTTATACCGAGTATACACGTACACGTTTTAAGTTACTTTTTGTATCTTTTAAATGCAGATTTACTCGATTGAAATTCTGGTTTTTTCTCGTATTTTTTAAATGCAGAAGTCTTGGATGGTGTGATTTTCCTTTTTAGTGGTATAGTATAGGACATAACACCCTTCACAAGATTTTTCATTTGTCTATTGACTTCCTGTCGTGCACTGTTTACTACACCGGACATATTAAGTTTGCTAGTGGCGGTGTTATTGGTGGACATTTATATATTCTTTTATTTTTTTCTTGATCTGGGATACCTCACGTGGTTTGAGCTTATTCCCTATACATAAGTGATTAATGACGTCAAAATCCTGTGGTGTGAGTTTATATTGTGTGTACATTTCCATATTCCCCTGTTTTGCGTATTGTCGCATGAGTGAGAGCTCTTGATGAGACATACCACGCGTTTTTCTTGAAATATTTCCTAGTTTCTGGCTTCTCATTTTATAATTACCGTATTTTGTCCAAAAGCTACCGGGTCTTATTATGGTTTTATCTATCTTTTCACCTAAATAGTAAGCCGGTGTAGATATTATAGAGTTCGTAAAGTATAACATTGAATCCCAAAACCCACTGTATATGCTCGAGTCGTGTAAATCTGCATCTGAAAGAGCTTGTGAAATTTTGTGTATGTTTACATTTGACGATTCCGGGTAATTTTCATGTACAATACCCCATACATGACCATGTTCACACATGGCATCTGATGACTTTACGATTTCTCTGTCACATAGTAACGACACGGCAACTTCCTTTGGTTCTATGAATTCATCCTTTTCATCGGAAAATTCTATATAATGAAAAAAGTTATGTATATTCCCCTTACACGCTTCTGCGGCTTTCATAGCACCAGACACACCCGGCCTCAATGAAGCGATTTGTTCGGGTGTGCGTTTCGGTAATATTATGAGTTTGAAATTTGATATGAGATAGACACTTGTTGAACACACAATAAATGACCCTTTCGTGAATGGATTGCCCTCAGATACTCGATCTACTATCTGTCTTTGTGCGATCACTTCATGTCTATAGTCATCTAAATATGTGGTCATTTTAGAGTTTCTTAGTTCATCCTTAAATTTCAAATCGGGTGTTATTTCTATAGAATTGTATTCATCTAAAACGGCATTAAGTATGAATGATTTACCCGTACCAGACGCACCACAGATCATTACATGTTTACCTTCATTTATGTATGTACGTAACAGGTCTATTTCTTTTTGGTGGAGCGTATTGGACACAGTCTTTTTTTGTGTTTTTATTTTAACAAAGGCGTCCATGGCTGAAAAAAGAACTGATGATCTCGCTAATCAGGCTATAGATATTATTTTTGAAAATAATGCGATCCAGGATAGATTGATAGACCCAATAAAAAGGAAGGTTATCCCTTACCTATTATGTTTTGGTGTCTTTAATCTAATCCTGTTTGTGTTAGTCGCTTTCATAGCCAGTCGCGTGTTTACTCACCCTTCTTCTTCGTCTTCTTGAGACGCCGATTCCACGTCTACCTCTTCCTTCTTTACTGGCTCCTTCTTTGTAAAAGATTCAACAAACTCGGACGCACGTCGGCGAATTCCAGTCTTTTTCAATGGATCTTCTGCAATTTTATTTCCGGGCATAACACGTCCGCGTAACTCATCCAGTTCTTCTTTTAATTCTCCGTCGGTCATGTTTCTTTCCCGTGGATCTTTGAGAAGACTCATGATGGAATATTCCTTGATGGCCTTGAAAGGGAGTATCGGGTGAACGTGCAATATTTCTGGCTTTGTAAAGACATCGTCGCTGGGGAATTCACGATCGAACGCAGTTAAGATTGATTTGGGTAGAGGTGGACTTTGTTCTATGAGCCTGTCCATTTCTTGTTGACAATCATGAACCATGTCACTTCCATCCATCGATCTGTTTACGAGTGAAAGGTTGAGTTCAAGTCTAATTTTTCGCGACAGTTTACCATACAATTGTGACGCAGAACGATGACTCTCCATGAGTTCGTTAATCTTCAAAAATTGCATTATAGTCGCTATAATACCGGCGATGAGGTTTAAACCTCCGATGATGGATGGTACAGACGAACGTATACTAACGGGGAATTGTTCTTGGGCGAAATTTGCGGTACCGGTTATGGTAGAGAGCACGATAACAGGGAGAGTAAAACGCATACTTAATTTTTGAAACATGAGAAATGCTTGGTAATTTAAGTATCTATAGCACGCGGCGGCTTCACCCCACTCTTTGAGTACTTTTTCCTGTTGAGGGTGCCATTTCCTCGGTGGCTCCGGTTTCTCTATGTCTCTGGGAAACCCCTCGATGGCGTTATTATTTTCTTGCTCCATATAAATAGATGAATATTATATTCTTCATTCACCTCGTATTATTTGGCGCGGTACTCGTAACACCCTTCCTGAAAAATACAGAGTTGCTTGAAATGTACAGCATAGTGGTTCCATTCATCTTTTACCATTGGTCTGTGAATGACGATACGTGTGCGCTCACACAGATGGAAATGTTCGTTACCGGAAACAGTAAGGAAAAGACATTCTTTGGTCGCATCATGGGTCCTATATATAAGATGGATGACACGGATGCAAATAAATTTTTGAAAACGGTCATGTTCTGCCTTTGGTTGTTCACGCAATACAGACTTGGGAGAATTGATTTAAGATAACCTTTATTAAAATCTAAGTGTAATAATAATGAAGGCGAAGACTAAACATACCTCTATGCTCATAACTATATTCGTGTTATTGCTCATAATTTTGTATAAGCTCACACAGCCCCAACCCGTGAAGCGAATCCACACGAGAGAGCGCGTCCACGTCCCAGTTCAGATTCCAGTGACCCGTGAATTTAGAGCGCCGCCGATCAAGGAATACAAACCACGACGTATTCAACAAATGGGAGTGTTACTCGGTGAAAACGACGAGACACTCCCCTTGTATGGCAAGGAAGTTCGTGGACGAAGAGACAGATACCATTATTACACGGTAACCCCGGGTGATCAAATGTACTCTCTTCCAGTGTCGATGGGTGAAAGAGATTGCATGGATGATATCGGATGCCAAGAAATCTATGGTAATGAGACCGTGAACATTCTCGGTCAATCGGGTGACTTTTCGGCGAAGATGTACCGAACAGACAATTTCTTTTAGTCTCTGTATAAATAAAGGATGCGATTGAAACAGGTGATGGAGGTGACACCGATTGCGTCTAGAAAAATAAAAGAATTATTACTGGCGAATGATAAGGAATACCTAAAGATCGGGGTAAAGACGAGGGGTTGTAATGGAATGATGTATACGATGAATTACATGAATGAGAACGAGCGCAAAAAGCTTGACGAGTTAGTGGAGACGGAAGACGGAGCTAAGATCGTCGTCGACACGAACGCATTGATGAGTATCATTGGTACAAAGATGGATTACGTGAGTGATCGTTTGAAGAGTGAATTCACGTTTGAGAATCCAAACGCGAAATCTAGTTGTGGGTGTGGAGAGTCGTTCATGACGTAATTACATAGAGGTATCTTTATTAATGCTACACATAACCAGCTTGCCAAGACCAGAACCAATCCGCCGGGCGCGGTACATCATAGGCCTCGAGGTAGAGTGCGTCCCATTCAGGGATATCCCTGTCGGTTTCCTCGTTCATTTCTCTAACGCGTCCGTTCAGATCATTCATTAAAGCTTGTGTGCGTTGGTTCACTCTATCCATATAATCACGGTAAAAGCTTCGTTCGTCGGGAATTTGATGACCCCTCGCACGAAGTTCGTCAATAGTATACTCGCGAATTCGTATTCCAAGTTGGTGACATCGTTCACGAACCGCGCTTTCCCGGACTGCAGCGGTCACTCTCTTTTTGATACGCATATATTTGAGACGGCTTTTATGGCGACGAATTTCCCTTTTTCTGGCAATGTAACCCCCGCTAAGTTCCCGGAGGCGGGCAACTTGAGGTGGTTCATCGAGCCTGACATGGACCCTCGATAAGTGCGCTTCGGGAGAAGTTGCTCGTGGCACGACCTTGTACAAGTTTTTCATATTATGGCACATTTTCAAGTATTCGCCCTCCGGGATCGACTTGGCAACCAGGTCGAGGGTCTCCATGAGCGAGGTAAGGTCTTCCATGATTAAATTTTGAATTACAGAGGTCTATTACCCCGACTTAGGCCTATCAATTCTTGCAAATCTACTGGATTATTAAGCGTTTCAAATGTTAGGGGTTCGGGGTGGATAGATGTATTTGCTGGATTATTGACTACTTTATGGGGTGAATCATCTATCAATAATGTATTCGTTTCGTCATACCATGGAAACATCTCCCATACATATTTAAGTTCTTTGAGAAATACAGGCTTTCCACTATCCATAGTACCGATATTGGTACATTGTCTCTGAGAATAAATAAATTTCAGATCTTTCATTTTCTTACCCCAAATATGCCTCACAATAGGTATCGTATTGTGAGGCATAGTTGAAGACCACACAGCCACGTCATAATTATGATGCGCCCATTTAAGAAACTTTCGAATGCCTGGACGCACAAAACATTTGAAATTTCCGACTATAAAATCTGGTTTTTGGGAGGTCTTATCTCGTCGGCGAATTAGAAAGATCCCATTGAGGTCAAATATTAATAATCGCTTCATTTAAACTGGTTTAAGTTATTAATTACAAGACTATGCTTGACTTAGGTTTACTCTTCACCTGGAACATTCACACCTATCCCTCTTGTGACTCGTCCGTCTTGCCGAGTGATTGGACTCTGTGTATTGTATCTATTAAAACGAGTAAACTCAGACCTAAACACACGGCCAATGAACCGTAACCCACCGGCTTCATTGGTACTGGAACCCACCACCCTATGAATTTCTTTCGTAAAGCATTTGATATCATTATGCAACAGCAAAGGATGCTTAGGGCTGACATGGAGTAATGCTTGTTCTTGTCGAATGGGACGGTTGGACTCCACGCATCCTGACCCGGAAACACATTTATACCCAAAACATTCAACAATGGAAGAATCAAAAATGGTAGTACCATAATTTAATATTTACATATATTTTATTCTGTGTCCGGGTTAACGATGTACTTTTCGAGAGCTTCGAGTCGGTCACTGTATTTAGCGATCAAATCGAGTTCCGCTTCCATGGCTTCCATTACATCGGAGTGTTCACCGATACCCGAAGGCTTTGTTAGGTATATTTCTACGATGGCGCGGTGTTTGGCGATCATACCCCGCGCGTGCGCTTTCATGAAGAAAATTAACCTATCTCTTTCCATTTTCATAATAGACGTAGCTCACGTTTAAGTGTATTAAATGCTACAGCCAATCAGCATGGACGTGAATATGATCATGGCCAATCGTCCGGTTTCAACATGAGAAACTTTATCAAATTCCTCGATACTCTTTGACTGTGCGACGCACCTGTCTACCGAATACGCAGATATGGCGGAACACAACACACCCAAACACGCAAATTCGGGGCGATGATATTGTTCGATCGGGTTCGCACCGGATACAATCCAGTTAGCGGTTCCTAGTATCACGCCGTATGCCGCAGTCTTACCGGCGACTGCTTCGATGACTTTAGCCGGTGTGATTTCCGGTCTAGAGGAACACGTTACGATTCGTTTACGTTTTGGTAACCGTGGTCTCGTGATTATTCTCACACGAAGGGGTGTTATCACCATTTTTTATCATTACGATGAATTCTCTAAGTGATGTCTAATCCGAATCTCATTTTCATGTGTTTCATCGCCTCCCGTAGACTTGGTTCACTCCACAGAAGCCATCTCGACCAAAAACCCGCCGTCTTCAAACCCGAGATTTCCCAATCCTCGAGTTTGCTCTTAGTCACTTTAGACATTCTTTCGTGTACCCTTTGTGGATCACTGAATTTACGAGTGTCTCCACCACCGTGTCGTAACACATAGAGACGCATGCGCATTGGGTTCTTGTGTATGGTATAGTCCGTGTATCCTTTGCCCCCAAAGTCTACATGGTCGCCATCTGGAAATGTCACTCTGTACTTCTTGTCCCGGATCGGACTTTTCTTGAGAGTAACTTTCATTATTATTAACATTTGAAAATTTTTAAAAAAATATTTTTTTTATTTTTGAAACTTTTTTCTTTTAAAAGAAAGTGAAAAAAAAATTATTTTTTTTTCGATTTTCATTTTCAAAAAAGTATGGTGTTCATTCATTTTCGAGGAGACCACTGAACAAATTAAGAATATCGGCGAAGTAGTCGAACGACGCACCCACAAAATTACCTTCGTAGTTTCGTCTCAGTATGTTGTTGGTATCGTATATGACGAAGAGAGCAAACAGTGGTACGATGATCTGAGAATACCTCTTACCCGTGAATAGCCTTACCAAAATCAAACCTATGAGACATACGAACAAAATAGAACCGAGCATCCTGAGATCATACCCGAGCATGCGCGTGACGGCACCCAATACAAACATGGTGATGAAAATGGTGACCGCATCGAGCAAAGCCTCCTTTACGTCTCTCTCACCTCGCGTACCCAATAACATACCCGCGACGGCGGACAAAGCTGTGAAAAGCATGAATCGCGTGATGATGTTCTTCGTAAACGCAAACATGAGAAGCGCGACGAACCACGCGACCATGTACGTGAGCGCATTTTCGGCGACAGCCTTACTCATTTTTGGATCTTCTATGGTAGCCTTCGCAAAGCCGTATGTCACGAGTGACTGAAATATCAAGTTTGCGAACACCTTTGATAGGAACATTCTATTAATATACACGTCTAAAATAATTTACTTTTTCAAGAGGATGTAGTGGTGGTACAAGTGAATACCATTGATGTACAAACCAATGGCGAGTGGTATCAACAAGGCTGGGCGCTTTTTGTACACGGCTGGAAGCGCCATGGCGAGGGCGAAGAGAACCATGGTGAAGTAAAGCACTGGTGGTGCGATCAAACCGGTCTGCGTTCTAGTGAGACCCATGAAGAAACGCTTATCGAGAGTGTCGACTTCATCGGTTGGTTCTGGTGCGTAGTATTCCTTTCCTTTATAACCTGGCATTTATTATATATGGAGAAAATAATGAAATATCTCTTAGGCTCGGTTGTCTTGGTGGCGTTCGATTATTTTAAAAATCCAATAGACCGCCTGTATTTCAGTAGACCTCTCAGACCACTCGTGGGCATGAGAAATACACTCATAGACATGTTGTGTCATAAACCATTTTATTACCCAAAAGATTACAATGACTTGTGGATCATTCGATTGTACTACAGAGAACTAAGAGACGCTTTATTGTCGGGCATGAAGGACGCTAAAAAGTACTACTTTCATGACGACGATTCATGGTTTGAAAAGAATGAGAACTATTACTATTACAAAATCGAGGATTTCCCACTCATAAAGAGGTGCATAGACAAGATACCGCGCGTCGTTGGTGGAGTGATATCCGTGATGGAAGGACCCATGACCATACCACCTCACCGAGCGGAACACAACTTATATCTCAGATACCACCTCACACTCGAGGGTACGAGTACTCTAGACACGGAATACGAGACGCATGAACACAAACCGGGCGAAGATTTGTTATTCGATCATTCGAGATATCACATGGTTAAGAAGACCACGGATGATAGAAGAATTGTACTGATACTTGATGTTAAAAGATTCTAAAATATGAGATGTTGTCTACATACGGCTTTATATGATTCACTCCCACCCACGAGCTCTAATTCCTTGGTGTTTACGATACGTTTCGTAAACGGCCCGGGTGTTCCATCATTACACCTCATACACAACGCTGATAACTTGGTCACACTATCCGCGACGGGTATACAGTCTAAAATTTCACCGAATTTTTCCTGTTTGAAATCGGCATCGAGACCTGCGAGTATGACTGTCTTTTTTAGAAACAAACACATTTGTACGAAACCTTTCAGGTTATCAAAAAACTGCGCTTCATCCACGGCGACGACATCCGACTCACAGAAATTCTCATCCAGTAACGTATCCGCGATTTCGCTCACTTTCAGGCATTCGAAATCGACACCATCATGGCTGTGTATGACTTCCTTTTCCGAACGCGTGTCTTTCGATGAGGTTATCACGGATATGCGTTTACCAAGGACTTTGTATCTCTTCAGACGTCGTATGAGTTCCGACGTCTTACCCGAGAACATGTTACCTATGATTATTTCGAGACTCATCTTATACGATTTTAGCCTCTTTTGTTTAACTAAGTCAAAATGCAGAGCATCGTAAATCAGACATGATTCACAAGGCTTCTTACAAGGGGAGGGAAGGTGTCTATTTTCAAAAGTCAGGAAAGGTGTGTTTTGAAAATAGAATTTTTGATAGCATCGAAGACGTCATTAAATTTTTCGGAAGATAAAGTATGACGAAAATCATCACCGGGAATTTCCTTATTTGGAAAGGTCTGGACTTGCATACAGATTCTAGGACGAAACATCCACGAAAGTTTAAAAGCAAACAAGTCGCTAAAGTTAGATACAACTGCTATGTGTGCAGGGATAAATGTGAAATATATTCACCAGTGGAAGATACATATGTGAAATGTCGGAGATGTGACGGTTGTCGTATTAAGATGGATAGTATCGATGATTATGATTGGTTAGATTAAAATTATATGTAATAATTAAGATGGCCCTCACTGATCAGGAAATATCTAAGAAGATTCGCGAGTTGCGAAAAACAAAGGGTCCAGTATACGCACCCCTTAAATATTTCAGAGGGTTGAAGACGCTCGGAGACGTAGAAAAGAGATATGTAAAAATGAAAACGAAAACATACACGAAATTTTCAACTGATAAAGGTGTGAAAACCCGCACCTCTTCGTACACGAAACGATTCCGCGAAAAGTACCCGAACGCGAAATCCCTCCCCGAAATTGCGAAAGCGACGAAGATACCATTGAAGACATTGAGAACCGTGTACGATCGAGGACTCGCCGCATGGAGAACCGGGCACCGACCGGGCGCTTCTCCGCAGGCGTGGGCGTATGCGAGAGTGCATAGTTTTGTGATGAAAGGAAAGACGTATTACACGGCGGATAAGGATTTAGTCTCTCGTTTGGTTAGACCTGGCGCTATTTGATGTGGCTGGCCTCGC
>VMHT01125408.1_pt1 | contig 12559 bp, 10 predicted proteins | sample 4693611 | NCBI WGS metagenome assembly VMHT01 (sample SAMN12280063, study PRJNA550983) | marine metagenome | isolation source: seawater sampled from same location over 5 years 0.02-0.2 micron viral filtrate | place: USA: collected off the coast of southern California halfway between the port... ...
AAGCGTTCCTGATTCAGAAGGTATTTCACCAAATAAATTTTCTACTAACTGTCTTGATAACTGTGAGTATATTCTTGACTCTAAGTTTCTAATAAATCTAGCTAAAGTTGTGTTCTCTTTGTCTCTTTCTATTTGTTCTTGTAAAGCTTTTATCTCTGCTTTAAGTGCTTCTTTACGATTGAACTCTTGATTTTGTATAGTAAGATAATGTGAGCTAGTATTTATACCATTAAAACTAGGACTCTTAAACTTAAATACTATTTCATCTGACATACTATTGACAGACCAAAACATAATTAATATAGACCAAAAGAATATACAAAACTTACAGTTTCTTAAACTTTTATCGCTTTTAAATGTTGGTATTAATTTCATAATGCGTTATCGTTTATCCAAAATGCAACTAACATAAGTACAAATACAGATACTTGTATTATAGAAGCTACAGTAATTTGTTTCATAGGGTGTATTTTTTCTAAGTTATCTAAGTTCATTAATCTTTCCTCTGGTCTTTTTTTCCATCTGCTCTCGCTAATCTATCTACATCTACTTGTATACCCATAGCAGTTCTAACCATAGAGTCTATTCGTATCATGTCATTATCCATTTGTCTTACTCTATCTATTAATGCAACTATCATACCATGTTGCGTATCTAATTTTTTATGTACATCTGCTATTAAATGATTAAATAGTTTCCATACCATCCAACCAGCAGCAACTGCAAAGGCTGCAGGAATACCTACAGTCTCTAGTATGGTCATAAAATCTCTAGTATCCATTACTTTCCTTTAGCTAAACTACCACCAAAGTACATTCCTATAATTGCTGATACTAAGTTAGTGTCTAATTGAGTTATTACAAGCCCTTGAAAAGTAATCCATTCAAATACTTCTCTACCTGACCTAAACAAACCACCCGGATTCCAATTAGTATAACCTACAGTAACACTAACGTCTGGGTAATATACAGCTACAAGTTTAGGTAATAAAACAATAGCAAAGACTGATGTCAATGCTATGATTCTTCTTGTCCATGCAAATCCTTTATCTTTTAAACCGTGGTCAAGTGATTGCTTCTTAGCTTTCATATCAAACTCACCACGAGTTATAAGAAGTTTCTGTGCTTCTGCTTTAGCTTTACGACTTTCAGACCATACACTCATCACACCACCAAGCACAGTTGATGCTAACATAGTTATTATCTCAAACGGAAAACCCATTATACTATCTCTGTTACTAACTCTTCGTATAGTTTTCTAAAGCTTTCTAAGTCCATAAAATTTATACCTTGACTTATCTGGTGTAGCCTATAAATGTTATAAGCTGTTTCAAGTTGTATCTCTGTGTAAAGTATCATTTTTTATTTTTAGAAGATAATATTTCTAACATTTCTTCAGTTGATGTTCCTTTTGGAAAATCATATTTAGATAATTTTATAGCCAACTCTTTTGCTTTTTTGTTATTAATATAATAATTAGCTGCTTTCATATTTTTAGACTCTCTTCTAGCAATAGCATCTATAATTCCTTCTTCTCCATATTTACTATATCTTTCAGAAACTTCATCTATATAACCTTGAACATTTTTATTTTCTTTAGAAGCTATTTTTATTTTTTCTTGCAAAGTTCCTGTCCTACCTCCACCTAAATATTCTGTAACAGCATGAGCTATTGGATTTTCTTCATTACTATATCTTTCCATTTTAGTTAGCATGTCTCTTAAAGGTGCTCTCATACCAGAAATAGGAGAATCAAATGTAGCAAATCTATTATCTTTACCATAAGTTTCAGGAGTTAAACCAGCCCAATAATCAAAACGTGCTTCTATGTTACCCATATTGTTATATATATTTTTAGGTTGACCGCCTTCATCTAATCCAAGTCTAGCCATCTGGTCAGAATAAGGAAGTCCTGTATTAGGGTCTACTCTATCAGCAGGGTCTTCTTTAGTAAAAGGTACATTGTCTTTACCTTCTACTAATCCTCCTGTAGACTTAAACAATCTTTCTTTAGTTTTTTCTTCTATTTTTTCTGCACTTCTAGGAGGATTTCTTAAAAACTCTATTTCATTTTCTAGTAATGAATCATCTTTAAATTTTAAATCTAACATAGGAAGTTTTCCATAGAAACTATTTTGTTGAGTAATATAATATTCTAAAGCTGTTTTACTTATATCACTTTGTTGATTTTCTTTTTCAAAAGTATCTAATTTAGATTTTAATCTAGTTTTTAAAAATGGTACATATTTATTATTTTTTAAAGAAGCTTGCAAATCTGCCGATATACCTGTTTCATTTAATATTTTTTTCTTTTCAAAAGGAGATATTTTTAAAATGTCTATAGCATCAAATGCCATTTTTAATTCTTTATAAGCATAATAGTGTCTTTTGTTTGCATCAGCATATGCAGCTAAAAAATCTTGACCTGTTTTTGTTCCGTTAGGCTTACCACTAAAAGCTTTACCATCAAATATAGTATTAATATTATTTACATCATATTTATATTTTTTTAATTTAGATTCTAAATTTTTAGATATGTCAATTTTTTCATACCTAATACCTAAGTTAGCTAGTAATGTTGTTGCAGGTTCGTATTCTTTATCTCCTACATAACCTCCTGTAATAACATTTAAAGCGTCTGACTCTGTTCCTGTAAATGCTTTTACAACCGGAGGTATTTGTCTAGCTCCTCCCGGTATAAATGTTTGTCCTACTTGTTTAATACCTATTGATAAATTATTTCCAAAATCTTCAAAGTTTGTAGGATTTTTTATCCATCCTTTTATATCATATCCTTCTGCAGTTTTTCCTTGATTAAAAATTAAATCAGTTATTTTACCAGTTAATAAAGCACCGTCTGTAAACGGAGCCATAAATTCTTGTCCTGCTTCAAATGTTGCTTCAGATAAAATTTTAGTTAGTCTTTCGTTTGTTTTTTGACCATCTAAATATTTATAAATTGCAGTTTGTAAAGGTCTTTTCATTACATCATAAGGGTCTATAAAACTTACATCATTAATATATAAATCTCCTTTTTCATTTCTATGATATAAAAATTTAGAATTTTTTGAAAAACTGTATTTATTTAAATGTCGTAGTGCTTCTTCTTCATCATTAGTAACTCCATGTATATTTTTTGTAAGCTCACTAAGTCCTTCTGCACCACCCATACCGGCAATACCAAAACCAGCTAATCTTTTAGCACCTCTTTGAACTAACACACTATTACCACTACTAATTTCTTTTAAACCTTGTCCAACAATATTAGTAGTTGTTCTTGCCATTTCAGCAGGGAAAGAAAAGAAATTACCAATTGGTAAAGCTCTTAACTGTTGTATACCTCTAGGTACAAAAGAATAAGTTGGTAAAGTATTTTTAGTTATTAAAGCAGCTTCTTGTTCTAACTGTCTTAAATAAGAATCAGACATTTTAATGTTTGCTTTTCTAGAAGCTTTAGTTAAAGTATCTAATTCTTTTTCATAACTTAATATTTTAAAAATATCATCTTCAGAAATATAAGCATCTTGAGATTTTTCTACAAACTTTTTAAGTGGTTTAGCATACTTGTCTGCCTTAGTTTGTATAAATTTTGAAGTACCAGTATCTGAAACATCTTTTAAAAGAGATTGAACATCACCGAATTTAGCACCTGAATTAACAACTCCTAAAGATAATAATTTATTATAGTAATCTAAAGATTCTTTATCTCCTACTTCTTTAAATCTTTTATTGTATAAAACTTTTATACCTTTATTAAAATCTGAAGTAAAAGGATTCCTTCCGTTAGCCAACATAAACCATGCACCCCCAATGGTATTTCTAGCATGAGTTACATGGTTTAAAACAGTAGCAGCAGCTTGACCGTATCCTTTAGCTAATAAAAATGTTTTATACCATTTTTGTTTATCTAACTCTCCTAATAAATTACCTTTTTGAGTAAACATAGCAGCCATTTCAGGAGTAGTATATTTACCGTTTAATATACCATATTCTTTACCTTCTATTTTAGTTCCGTAATTAATTCCTGTTTTTTTATCAAGTAAAGGGTCTTTAAAAAAATAACCGTTTACTTTCTCACCTTGACGATTTATTGTCCCTCTACCCATTTGATATGCTTGTTCAACAAATCTAGAATCTTCAACAAAAGAAGATACTCTACTTATACTGTTAAATAAATTAGCAGAAGGATTTTTTATTTCTCCTAATAAATCTCTAATAGGTTTATCTAAATTAGCTTTACGTTTAAATATATCTCTATTGGCTCCATAAAACTTGTCTAACCTTCCGAAATAATTAGTTGCATCTTTTGGAGAATCTAATATTTCTGAAACTTTACCTTTTGCTAAATTTGTTAATCTTTCTTCAGAAGTTTTAGAATATTTTGCTTGAGTTTTTAAACCATCTTTAATATAATTAATAGCATTATCAAACTCATCAACATAAATTTCTAATTCTTTATTTTTAAAAGGTCTAAAAAAAGCAAACTTTTTATCTTGTCTATATTTTTCAAATGCTTCTTTTTTACTTTTAGCTAATCTAGGACTTTCAAATATTTCATAACTGGTATGCATCCATTGCCCTATGTTATCTTGTATTTTTTGTTTAAGGTCTTTTGAAATAGTTCTATTAGGCATTTGTAAAAATATTTCACTAAAATCATCTAATAATTTTCTTGCTTCTAACACATCTGTTGCTAAAGTTTCTGGTAATTCTTTTAAAAATTTATCGTTTCCTGTTGTTAAAGCTTGTTGAACATTAAACTCTAATGTTTCTTTTTTATTAGCAGGGGAATCACTTGCTTCTTTAGCTATGTTTTTTATTTTAACATCTAATCTTTTTACAAAATCTTCACCAGCTCCAACCCAAGCATCTTTAGCTCCTTGTTGTTGATTGAAAAGTTGAAAAGTTTTTGGAGTAAAGTAACCTCGAGGTCTAAAAATTTCTTGAGCTCTTAATTTATCAAAACCTAAATTAGCTATTCCTCTTTTTACTTTATTATCTGAAAACTGCCAAAGTTTATTTATATCCTCATCAGCAGTTGATTTTAATTGAGGAGCTTTAGAACCAAATATTTGAGAAGCTTCTTTACCAATTTGTTTAAATCCTTCTAAATCTAAAGAGCCTTTTTGATAATTAATTTTTAATTCTTTTAAAGTTTTTGTAACTTGTTCTTTATTACTAAAAGCATTTTTAATTCCTCTACCACCAAAATATGCTGCAGGTAATCCTACATTAAAAACTAGACTTTCTGCTAATAATCCTAATCTAGCTTCGGCTTCTGTTTTATTTTCATCAGCCTTCATAAAATCTATAACATCATCAAGAACTCCTTCATCATCTTGAGAAAGTTCACCAATAAAATTAGCTATTCTAGCATCATAAGGATTTATACCGACTTGTTCTCCTAAAGTAACTCCTGTAATAGTTTTAGCAACTTTTGAAGTTTTTCTTAATTTAGAACTTTGAGAGACAGTTTCTGCAAAAGCCTTTCCTTTATTTGTTTTAGTAGCTAAATTACCAACAGCTCCAACACCTTTAGTTCCAAAAACTACACTACCTATAATAGAAGTTATATCTCTAGCAAACTCTCCACCAGCATAAGTAGGCTCTTTCATTTTAACAATGTTTTTACCACCACGTTCAGTAATTTCTACACTATCTTTACCAAATAAAGTTTCTCCAGTTTTTTTAAAAAACTCTTGTTGTTTTTCATGTAGCTCATTGTCAAACTCATAGATACCAGTTTTATCTGCTATTAAGTTTGCAAGTTGTAAACTTTCTTGACCCACATCAGTAGCAGCACCAGTTATAGTTCTTTTTGTTTGTTCTACAATATCTTTATCTATAAGATTTAATGTATTAACTAATCTTGAAGTTAAAGGATTTAACTCTAAAAAATTAATTAGTAAGCCTTTATTATTATCTGCCATTTATTACTGACCTGCGTTTCTTATACCTATTACAATAGATTCAATAACTTCTGTAATTACACCAGTTACATTTGTTTGATGTGATTTTAAATAGTCTTCATAATTACTATTAGGATTTAATCTTAAAAATTCTTCTTTGTCCAAAGGAACTGATACACCTAATAATTCTTTTATGTCTGGAGACTGCATTAGTTTTTCTATAGCAGCTCCTGAATCAATATCTCCTTTTATATATAAGTTAGGTCCTTTTTGATTAATACCCATTTTTACAACATCATTAAAAGCTTTAACAGGATTTTTAATCATATCTTCATGTTGATTAAATTCATTCATTCCTTGTTCACTTAATATACTTTCATAAGTATTTAATAAAGCACTGTTTAAAGTTACTAATAATTTATCTCCTTTTATATTTGTAACTGCTTTACCATCTCTAGTACTCATGCTACCATCTGGATATGTTGTTGCTATTTTAGGAATTATAACTAATGAAACATCTATTTTATTATTTTCAGGATTTACAGTTTCTACTGTATCTTTTTGATAACTAACTGCTACATCACTTACAATTTTATTAAATTTTTTATCTATAGTATTTCCTGCTGTGTCTTCTTTCATATCGTTCTGAAAATCATTTACTAAATCAATTATTTGATTTTCAAAATTAGCATTATAATTTTTTAAAGACTTATCAAAATTTGTAAAATTTGCAAATAAAGGATTGCTTAAAATTTCTTCACTAGACCTTTTAAGTTTTTCTTGTAAAGTTTGTGAAGTTTCACTTTTTGAAGCTTTACGTAAAGGTCTTGTCATCCAGTCAAATAAATTTCTAGGCATTTCTTTATCTACATATCTTTCTACATAAGCGTCTAAGTCTTTAACATTTGAAGGAACAGACTGAGCTTGAGTAACAAGAGATTTCCATTCTTTTAAATTATTATCTACAAGCTCACCAAAAGATATTTCTTTACCATCAATTAATAATTTAGTTTTTGATAAAGTTGAAGTAGGAATATCATATAAAGGAACTTCTAAAGTTTTACCGTTTTCCATTTTTTGTATCATCAAACCGTCTACATTTGTTTCTAACTGAGAACGGTATCTTTCAAGCATTTGACTTTCTATCCACTGTCTTTGCGACATGTTGTTATTAATTAAATCATTATTTTGAGTAAGTATTTTTTCAGCATTAGTTTGTGCTGAAGCAAGATAAGCTCTTTCTTCGGCTAAAGATGCTGTTAAATCAGAAGCTCTTTTATCGATTAAAGAATTTGCACCTTTAACAATAGTTTTAAATCCTAATAACCTCTTAGCAAATTTTTCTTGTTTTTTAGTTTGTTCTTCATTATACTGTTTTGATTCAGCAAATTTTTGTTCTGCATATTGTTGAGTGCTCTCATAATCATATCTTGCCATTTTATTGTCCCTGTGCTAATAAACTTTTTGGTTTTTCTTCGGTAGGTTTTAATAGTAAACTTTCTTTAGGTATTTCTAATTCTTCTACTTTTTCTAAAATATCTTTAGGTAATGCTGTTTTTGAAACACTACTTTTAGTTGGAAATCTTTCTTTTGTTACTTTTTTTAATTGTTCAAATTGATTTGATTGATTTAAAGTACTATCTTCATCGTCATCATCTTCATCATCAATTCTATATTTAATACCTGCTTTTTCTGCTAGTGCCATTAATAAATACATTATAGGTTCCATAAGCATCATCATTAAATCAGGATTCCATTTTCCTTCTCTAAAACCTACATAACCTATTTGCATAGCTAAATCAGTAACAGGAATACCATCTCCCATAGCTAGTACTATAGGCATAAAATTTTCTTCTAATAATAATTCAGCAGCAGTATAATCTAAAGCTTCTTTAAAATTTGTAAAATCTGTAGGTCCTTCAAAAGGTTTTGGCTCGTCTGGATTAGATGTTAAAGATTGTCCGGGTATAGGTCTACCAGCTTTAGCAAAAGCGTCTACAGCTTCTTGATTATATTCTTCCATATTATGTTCCTATTTTAAAAGGTTGATTTTGTGAAGCTGCGTAGTTTGCCATAAACGATTGATATGCAGAGTTACCTTCACCTATTAAATTATTTAAATAATTAGAGTTTTGAAAATTACTTACTAAATATGGGTTTCCTTGTTTTTGTAAAGTTAAATCTACTTGGTCATACACTGCAGGATTTCTAGCTCCTATATCTGCAATATTTCCTAAATCAAAATAATAACTACTTGGTCCTTCAGGAGTTTCATATCCTAAACCTTCAGCTATAACTTGACCTCCTGCTGTCCTAATACCGCCAGTTATAGAACTCTCTAATCCTGTACTAACAGCTTTTTGAATATCAAAATCTTTAATACCTTCTACAACTTGACCGGGTATATCTTTTAAAGTATCCATAAATGTTGCATCTTTAGTTTTACCTAATAAAGGTTCTACAGGTTTTGTAAACTGAGATACGTCTGTTAAACCTTCTATAGCTTCTCCTGTTTGAATCTTAGGCATTGTAAATGCTTCCTTTACATCAGCTTCAAAAAACTTTCCAAGGTTCATAGACTCTTCTGGCACAATTCCTGTAAGGTCTGGAGCATCTAACATACTTGAAACATCTGTTACTCCGGGAAACTCTCCTTTACCTTCCATTAATTTTTTAGTAAATTCTTCTGGAGAAGATGTAGTAACATCAAAAGTTTTTCCAGCGTCTATAACCTCTGTTAAACTTTCTGGAGTTTTCTTTGCAAATATAGAAGTTCTACCCTCGCTTAGTGTAAATCCTTTACCCTTTGCAAAGTTTGTAACTCTATCTATAGCATTTCCAATAGTTTGAGAAACACTATTATAAACATTACCTGCAAAAGTACCTGCTTTATTTATAAGATTTAAACCGTGTCCAAGAGCTTGTCTACCTATTCCAGTTTTACCTAATAAATTATTAGACCAAGTAGCTAACTTTCCAGAAGCTCCAAAAAAACTTCCCAAGGCTTTTGTAGCATAAGGCATAAGAAACATCATTCCTATTTGTCCTACTATACCTAGTTTACCTATAGCTCCTGTAACTTTTTTAAAGACTTTTTTAATTCCTTTACCTACTTTTTTAACAGCTTTTTTAATTCCTTTCCAAGCTTTACTTAATAATCCCATTTATATTTTCTCCTATCCAAATATACTATCTATAGTACTTGATGCGTTTTTAAAATTAGTTGACCAGTTTTTTGCAGCGTCTCCTTCTGAGCCTGCAGCAGCTACCATTGCTTGTAACTTTCTATTAGCGTCTCCTTCAGCAAATCTAAAATCATAATCAGCTTGGTCTCTTAACTCTTGCCATAAAAATGATTGAGCTGATGAACTTAAACCAAAAGCATTCTGTGCATTCTGTTGATTAACTGCGTTTTGTGCAGCAGTGTTTGCCATATTAGATTGTCTTCTCCAAGTAACATTAGAATTTAATACAGCTTGTTCATTAGCTGAGTTCCATTGTTGTCTATTAAAATCTAACTGTGCATTAAATTGATTAGCTTGATTTAATATTGCAGCATTAGCTTTATTAACGTCTGCAGTTCTGTTAGCGTCTCTAGCATTTGCAGCATTTTGAGACTGAGTATTAAACTGAGTAGCAGCATTTAATTGAGCAGTATTAAACTGATTCATTTGTGATTCAAGACCTGCCATAAACTGATTAGTTTGATTTTCACTAGCACTATTAAATTGTCTTGCAGCATTTTCAGCAGATTGATTAGATAACAATCTTTGTTGTTCTTGTTGAGCAGATAACATATTAGCTTGTTGCTCATTGTTAAGATTAGTCATATCCATTTTTAAAAAGTTTTGAGCATTACTAATAGCTAATTTAGTTCTTTGGTCTGCTGTAGCCATATCTAAAGCAGCCATAGCTGTAGCATTTTGCATAATAGACTGTTGTTCTGCATTCATGTTTGTAATAGCTACTGTTTGCATAAACTTACTGTTAGCTAATTCTACTTGTTGTTCAGTAGTAAACTTAGTCATGTCCATATTAGCTTGAACATTAGCACGTTGCATCGCAGTTTGTTGGTCAACATTAAGTTGAGCTATTCCCATTTGTTGAGCTAACTCACCGTTACGTATATTGACTTGCATCTGCTTGTTAAGATTTGCAAGTTCTGTTTGTTGAGCAGCACTAAGATTTTCTGAACCAGCCTGATTAAGAGATGATAAGTTTGCTAATCTCATTTGTTGGTCGTTAGATAAATTAGCTAAATCCATTTGTTGTTTGAAAGCAGCATTCTTAGATAAGAAATCTGCAGCTACTTGCATTTCTGCTATACGTTCTTGATTGACTGCAGATTGATTAGCACCTTCAACATTAGCTTCTATTTGAAGTTCTGCCATACTTAACTGTTGCTCATTACCAAGATTCTGCATATTAGCTTGTTGTTGGTTTTGAACATTAATTACTGCAGCCTGTTGTTGGTTCTGTAAGTTTTGTGTTCTTGTTTGTTGTTGCATTTGTGCAGAAGTCATTACAGCATCTTGTGTAAATTGACTTTGCATAGTTTTCATCTGCTGTGCCATTTGTGCAGTTTGACTTGCAGCACCTTGACGGTTTGCTAAGTTTTGTAATCTTAGTTGTTGTTCTTGTGTAGCTTGTTGTAAGTTTGCTTGTTGTTCATTACTTAAGTTTTGAGCTGCTCTTTGTTGTAAAGCTTGTGCATTGCTTTGAGCCATTGGCATAGCACTTTGTATGATAGAGTTAAACAAAGCATCTCTACCTACAGTAGAAACACTTATTCCTCTTGCAGCCATTCCTTGATTAACAGCATCAACAGCAGGTTTAGCCCACATAGGAACTTCACCGTCTTCCATACCACCTAATAAACTTTCCATTTGTGAAGATACTAAAGCCTCTGTAGGTAAAGCAGCAATAGCAGCATTTACTTCTACAGGGTTTTCGTCTACTTGAGCAACCATAACTGCTGGGTCTTCTACAATAGCAGCAGTAATATCAGGAGGTAAGTTACCTACTTGTGCTAACATATTAGCAGCTTCACCTTTAGCAGCTGTTCCTGTTACTGCTCTTTGTTGTGCAGCTTCATAACCAACTGTTCCTATAACTTGTGCAGCTTGTCCATCGGTAGCAGGTACACCTGTAATAGCTTCACGACTTTGTTTTTCTGCGTCTGGAGTTTCAGATATGTTTGCACCTACGCCAACAACGTCTTTAGCAAAGGCACCTGCAGATAATATACCTTCTACGTTTGTAGCTTTTGCAGCGTTTGCAATGCTTTCAGATATTCTTGCAGCTTCTGCAGGGCTAGATAACTCTGATATTTCTTGAACTTTAGCAACTGCTTCTGGAGATAGTTCTCCTATTGCAGCTTGTACGTCAGGTTTATCTGTAATTTTTGAAGCTACCATTTGTGCAGCTTGTATTTGTTCTGGAGTTTTTGCAGTAGTAGCATCCATAGTAGCTACTTTTTCAGCAGCAGTAGGTTCTACTTTAACAGCGTCAACAGTAGGAGCTGCTCCCATTTGAACCGTACCTGCTGTCGTTCCTTCCATAGAAATTTTATCAACTTCTGCAGTAGGTACAACACCTTCAGGTATTTTACCAGCAGCTATATCTTGTGCAGTTCTTCCAGATGTTATTGTTCTTGTACCTCTTTCTGATTCAAACAAAGCTTGTTTTTGTGCATCAGTCATCCCAGCAAATTCATCAGGAGCTGGAGTTGGAGCCGGTGTAGGGGCTGGAGTTGGAGCCGGTGTAGGGGCTGGAGGAGTTCTTCCTCTACCTCTTCCTCTTCCTCTTTCCATATCATCTTCAACAACTGTTACAGAAGGTCTTATATCTGCTTGTTGTCTTTCTATAAACATTTCTTCTTCCCTAGGGTCTTCAACCATTTTACCAAGTTGATAACCCACTCTTCCACCTTTAGAATAGTCTACTCTACCAGCAGTTTTATACTTAGTTCGTTTAGAATTTTTATTTTTTTTCATTTTTCTTTTCCATTCTTTTTGTGAGTTTGTTTAAAAGTTTTGAGGGGACTGTACCAATAGATATACTGATAACTTGAACAGGGCGTTTATTGTCTTTCTTTTTCTTCATAAATATTTTACTTAACCTCAAAAAGTTTGTCAAGCTTTTCACCAATTTTATCTATTCTATCCATGAGGATTCCCATGTCATCTTTAAGTTCTGATTTGGTAACATAATCTTTTGCCATCTCTTCACGAGTTTTATTTAAGAGTATGTCTATTCTTTTAGCCTCTGAAGCATTTTGTCTAATACTAAATAAGACTGGTGCGAGTACCAGAGTTATAAAGATGTTCCAAAATAAATATGGAGTTAGTTCCATAATGTATTTTAACTATTGTCAGTTATGTATGTCTTACCAGTAGAAATTGCTGCAACGTGAGTAGTTTTTAAATTACTTGCTGCTCCTGCTACATCAGGCGTATCATCATCACTATCAACAGGTGCATAAGTTAAAATAATTTCTAAGTGGTCTACATTTCTTTGGACCATTTCATTTATTTCAGCTTGTGTCATAGTTGTTGTATCTGCCTCTGCTGAACCACCAACATAACTTGATTTTTTTCCATTAGTCTTAATGTCGTCAATTAAGTTTACGCTATCAGTTCCTGCTGTTAA
>VMHT01215519.1_pt1 | contig 12554 bp, 15 predicted proteins | sample 4693611 | NCBI WGS metagenome assembly VMHT01 (sample SAMN12280063, study PRJNA550983) | marine metagenome | isolation source: seawater sampled from same location over 5 years 0.02-0.2 micron viral filtrate | place: USA: collected off the coast of southern California halfway between the port... ...
ACATCAACTAATCCATTTGTATTTACTGTAGGCATTTCAATCTCCTTAATATGTTAGTCCTGCTTCAAACTTTTTCCATTCAATCGCATTTTTGATATCCCAACCACGATTGTCTATAGACTTGATTACACCTTTAATATAATCAACAACTGTTTCTAGATAACCTATTTTATTTTCTGCATCTATTATTTCTTCATCAGCAGATATATAAACACCTAAATCTGTTTTGAGAACTTTAAGGTCAAATGGTTTACTTGCATATATTTTTGCATCAGCCTTACCGCCATAATATTCCCATTTTTCACGATACAATCTTTTGTAATCTCCTTTTGCTTTGAACAAAAGAAGTTCAAACTTAGATTTATGGTCTAGGTAGGTTGCTTTTATTTCTTGATTTTTTAAAGATTCTGTGTCTAAATGTTCATCATCTACTCTCAAGTCTTGGGAAACTTGAAGCTTCAATTCATCCAAATTCATTTTCACTCCATATTATAAAGTCACTATCTCATATAATTTATAACGAAAATCAACAGAGGCTGTGAGATATTCAACGTCTGCAACTTGCTGTGTATAATCCAAACCAGACAACGATACTGGAAAACAATCTGAAAAACGAACCTCTACAAGTGGATTATTTTTGTTTGATAATACTGTAAGTGTTGCATCAGAATATAAAGGTCTGTCTGCAACTGACTGTCCTACCTTACCGATATCAGTTCCTGCTTTACCAGCTGTATTTGATGTATTAGAAGTTGTAGAACGAAATGTTGTAAATTGTTGTCTACTTTTTGGAAATCCAATACCTATCAACCAGTTATGTATTTCACTATAATTTTCTAAATGTTCATCTACTATAAACTGAACAGTTAAATTATCAAATGTTACTTTATCTCCAACAAGAGGAATGTCTTTATATGGTGTCGGTATGACTAATTCACCCATACTAATCGCTGGAATATTTGCAGCCTGCACAAAGAACTGCACTTTAGGTATCTGATTTAGAATAAACCTAAACTGTGTTGGACTTGTGTAATCCAACTTATCTGGTTGTCTATTTAGAGGCGATGTTTCTGTTGTCATATTAGTATTTATAACAAAAAAAAGAGGGGAATAAATCCCCTCTCTTTCGGTTGGTAGGTAAACAACTTACATAAGGTTAGCAACTTTAACTTTTCTGTAATACTTGTTTGTTGCAGATGAGATGGAGATTGCTCCGTCTGCACCAGCAGCGACAGTTCCAGTATGGAATGGATTAGCAGCAATTCCATATCTTGTCTTAAAACCAATTTTTGGTTGAAAGGAGTTTTCACCAACTGCACGAACCATTTGTAATGGAACATATGGACAGTAGAACATACCAGCGTCATATGGTGAAGTTCCCTTATAACCAACAACATAGTATTGTGAAGCGGCGACATTAGCAGCATATGGGTCTACATATACTTTATATCTTCCGTTCATAACACCAGCAAATGTTGTTGAAGTATCGTCAACATTTAAGTTGTTATTAAGAGCAGGAGTGTAATCTAAGACACCAGCCATCTGAAGTGCAGATGCAACATCAGCAGAACATAGTATCATGTTACCTTTTCCTCGTCTTGTTTGTTGACCGATTGCGTTGGCATCTCTCTCAATCGCAAACATCAAACCTTTAAATTTTTCAACTGACCATCTACCATTTGAGTCTGTATCCAAGTCAAAGATACCAGCAGTTGTTGTATTTACTTGAGCACCTTTTACGGCAGAAACATAAATGTTTCTTACAACTTCTCTGTTAATCTCTGCAAGAATTTCAGCAGATAGAATATTTGCAAGTTCAGTTTCAGCATCTAAACCATGAATTGCTTTTAAGTCTTGAGCAAGTTCCATAGTATATTCTGCTTTAAGAGCTCTTGTTACAGCAGTAACAGTATGCTTCTCAATACTGAATGCCATCTCAGCGAAAGCGTTAGTTCCAGAGTCACCTAATGCTTCACCTTGTAGTGAAGTCATACCAGTAGCAGATGTATAAGCACCAGCAGATGGACTATCATTTAATGTAGCAGGGTTAGTTTCGGTTGCACCGATATCACCACCACCAATTGTTCCAGCAGCGTTCTGGTTAGTTACATCTGGGAATGCCTCATCAGCAAGTGCTTCTGCACCATCCATTGATGCAAATCTTGCTCTCATTGCAAAGATAAGTCCAGTTGGGCCAGTCATTGGTTGCACACCACAAATATCATATGCGATTAAGTTAGGCATGGAACGTCTTACTAATGAGATAAGTATTGGATCAAACGTATCTAATGAAGCGTTATTAGTTCCACTACCACCAAAGTTAGTTGGTGCTGTCTCTTTTAGGAAGTTTCTGTCCTCTCTAATTGATTTCTCTTGGTTTTCCAAGATAATTGTAGTAACGGCACGCCTGTATGAATCCTCGATTTTAGGTAAATCTGGGTGTTCTAGGACTGGCTGCCATTTCTCTTGTAGATGTTCTGTTTGAAACATTTGTTTCTCCTTATTATTTTCTACTATTTATAAAATTGTTCACTTTGCACGCCTATTTCTTAACAGTTCTACCAATAGCAGTCATATAGGCTGCCATTGAGTCAGTTGTGTCAATGTCCGATTGTGCGTTGCCAGTTTCTACATCATCTATAGTTTCAGCGACTGGTGTAGAATTTAGTTGCACTTTTGGAAAGTAACTTTCTTTAAGTGTTGCCAACTTATCACGATAAGATTGTTCGTCAGAATAATCTACATCTTCTACAAGTCCCTTAAACTTTTCAATCTCTGTTTCAGCCAAGTCTGAACCTAGTTCAGATATGACTTGTTCCTTTACTAGAGAAGCATTTGTATTTTTCATTTCAATGGATTTATCCATCATTTCATTTATTTTGCCTTCTAGTTCTGAAATCTTTTCTGATTGTGCTTCTAACACATCATACTTTTCATCTGGAACATCAACGTAATGATCTTCAAACAACTGTTTTAGACCAGAAATAAAGTCCTCTGCGATTTCACCCTTTAGGCCTCTTTCAATCGCAAGTTCGTTTTCTTTCATCCATTCTTCAACAACATAGTTAAGATATGTGTCAACTTTTTCAGTCAACTCACCCTTTGTTGTGTTTATATTTTCTTCCAGTTCATCTCTGTATTCTTCCTCAAGTCTTTCAACTTCAGTTCTTACTTTAGATTTTACTGCAGCTTCAAATACTGTTGCAGCTTTTCTCTTGAACTCTTCAGAAAGGTCACCCTCTCCGTTCATTAATGCATTAACGTGCTCTGATACGTCAATAGATTTAAGTCTATTTTCTACAGACTCTTTCTTCTCTTCGTCATCATGCATGCCTTCTTCTTTTTCACTTGGTAGATGTCCACCCATTTTCATTTTCATCATTTTTTCTGCCATCTTCTTTGCATCACCAGCGTTCATTTTTTCCATTTTGTGAGCCATGTCATACATTGCATTGATAGCATCTTTTTTAGTTTTAGGCATCATCATTGTTTCTTTTTTCTCGTGATGTGCTTCTGTTTGAAGAATATTCATATCTTCTGCCATTACTTTTTCTTCGATACCATGTTTGAATTGAACATCATACCATTCGACATATCCACTTTCGTCTGGCATAGCGTGTGATTCTTTTACTGGTTTACCTTTACCCCATACTGGGTGTTCTACAAAAGTAGCACAATCATGGTCAGCAGAATGACATAGTTCTCTAATTTCGTCATCTGTGTATGATTCTGATGGGTCATAGTTCATTGCAAGTGGTTTATTAGGTGTTGGTGTTCCATCTGGTTTACCATGTGCTTTTGCCATCTTGTCTGCCCCTCCCTTTTTTGGAATGGTTGTGTCTGTTTTTGCACCTTTAGAACCAGCCGCGCCACCATGTGGTGCAACCTTATCTGGTGTTGAGCCAGGGATAGTTTCTGTATTACCATCTTCTGGGTTTTTCTTAGCTTTGTCCATTGGGTCAGTAGCAGTAGCATTCGGTTTAGGAGCGTTGCCATTGGCTTCTTCAAGCTCTCCAAGTACTTCCGCTTCTAATTCCTCAATGGTTTTGTCTAGTTCATTAGCCATGGGGATTACTCCTTAAAATATTTTATTACATTTATTTATAAAATTATAGTTTTTGAAGAAACTTTGCAAACTCTAAAGCATCTGCTTTAGGGTTTCTTTTTGCATGATTTTCCTCAATATTATATTTCATCTGTGCAATATCCGCTTCTCTGATAAGTCCATTGTTCCAAACCCATTCTTTACCCTCCATAATGCCTTCTACAAAAGCATTTGGTGCAGAGGGGTCTGCGACAATATCAGCGGCAGTTGCCAGATAAAAATCATTTCTCACATAGTTAGCCCCATTTTTCTGGTCTAAACTTCCCATTCCTCTTGATGATACTCCTAGTTTTGCACCATCTTTCATAAGAGATTTTACAATTTCTCCCATTGGTGTTCCAAGTATTTTTGCCTCACCAATAAAATTCTTTCCGTCTGGATAAAGGTCAGTAATCATATGTGACGCTCTCTCCAGATTTACAGTTGGGCCATCTGGGTGTCCTAATTCACCAAATGCCCTTTTCTGATTTATATATTCTTTATTGTATCTTTTTACTTCTTTCTGAAGAACTTCCATAGGATATATTCTACCATTACGATTTTTGATATCGGCCTGCATAAAAATACCTTTTATCTTGTAATTTTTGTCACCAGATTTTTCATCTTGTTCTATAATATAATCAGTATCTTGTTCAATGTGTTCTGATATTAATTTTAATGTGTATCCCATAATCGTTCCTAAACAAAGTTAATGTGTGCAACTTCTTCTACACGAATTACTGCATCACTACCAGATGTTTCATTTATCGCAGATAAAGTAAAGTTTGATTCTGCTCTATTGTGAAATAAAACTGTCTTGCCTGTAGAGTCATTTCCACTCTCTAATGTTATTGTGTCTCCAGCATTTGAACTATCACTATCTGTCCCATCTAACAATACTTCGCCTGGGCCCATTGTTGGTTTTGAGTCTGGAGTTAAAAGAGTAGAAGTATTTGCTTTTAATGTAAAACCATTCGTTGCAGTTGCAGCTGTTCCTGCCTCTGTTATTTTTACAGAGACATCATTACCACCAACCTCTGTAACTCTTATAGCACTATTTGGACTAATTACACCGACATCTAATGAGTGAGCCGCATCATCTCCAAGTGTGTTAATTATTCCTATGTGTTTTACTAATCTGAATGCCATCATTCACTCCTAAATTGCTAACATCTCTTTTTCAAAATATCCCATAAGTTGCTTTTCTGGCACCTTATATCTTTTAGATATTTGTTTTATAGTTTTTTCAAAAGTATTTAGGAAATCTTGAGGTTTAGAGTCCATTTTTTTAAAAATGTCATCTACAGCATCTTTCATCTTAGGAGATAACTTCTTGTATTCCTTAGAATTTTTATGTTCATCTTTCTCTGGGAGAGATGTATAAAATGAATTAAACTGTTTCATTTTCCTCTACTTCTGGTATGTGGTTGTTTACAAATCCTTGTGCAACCTCTTTTCTTTTATCTTCTAACGCATCACCAACTTTTGATGACATCGCCATTTTAAATGCATCTTCAGCATCTAAATTCTTTTTATTATGTAACGCATTTACAAATTCTTTCGCACTCATTCTTCTTCTCCATTTCCTACTTGTTTTGGTTTCTCACCATTTTTTGGTGGGTCGCCTGGGGGAATATCACCTTTTAATTTTGCTAAGTCATCTGGTGGTATTGGGGCGCCATCAACTGATGGGTATCTAGTAATTCCATCACCACCATCTGGAACAGTAACACCACCCTCATCTGGGTCAAGTCCAGCTTCTTTGTTAATCTCATTTTGCATCTCATCAATCTGTGCATCAGTAAGATTAAGAACATTTTTCTGAACCCATCTTTTACTAAAGAAAGTTCCAATGTAACTTTCAATACTACCTAATGCATTAATTCTATCCTCAAGTAGTTCTGCTTTCTTGAGTTCTGCAAAATGTCCATCTTGTAAAAAGTTATATTGAATATGTTGGTTTATACTTTTCCAATCTTCTAAAGTAATTACACCTTTCAATATAAGTTGTGTTTTTAGTATGTCTGTGAATAAAGGTGTAAACTTTTTTCTTATTCTTTGAACAAACTTTGTAAACTTTAATTCATCTCTTGTAATCTCTGTAGAACGACCAAGACTAAAACCAGCCTCTGCTTCTAACCTAGAGATTGGAACATTTAAAGAACGATATAGTTTTTTCTTGAAGTATTCTATATCATCAATCTCACCAAGATTAGAACCGCCAGGCAAAGTAGTAATCTCTGTTCCTCTACCACCCTCTCGTCTAGGCAACCAAAAATCTTCTAACATTGACATATGATTTCTATCATCACGAATTTCACCAGTAGATGCATCATACACCAGTTTGTTACGATAACGATTCATAACATCTTTTAGATATTGTTCTGCTTTTATCTTAGGAAGATTACCAACGTCAATATAAAAAATACGTCTTTCTGGAGCTCTTGAGATACGATAGATAACAAGACTATCTTCAATCATTCGTAATTGATTTACTGGTTTGATTGCTTTATGTAAGTAAGATAATACATGACCTCTATTTTGGTCAATCAATCCACTAGGACAATATGCAATTGAATCTGGAGATATTTTAATACCATCAGTAGTTCCAGTTTTAAGACCATTTTGATTAAAGAGATAATATTCGTTTACCTTTTTAATAAGTTCTACACTTGTCCCACTTTTTAAATCTTTTTTAATTTCTTTAACTTTACGAATCTTTTTAGGTTCAATGTATCTTAATTCTACAATACCTTTTTTTGGATTTTTTTGGTCAATAACTTTATGATAGAATATTCTACCATCAACATACCATCTACGAAAAATGTCATGTCCTTTTTGTTCAAAGTTTAATAACTCTAAAACAGTATCAAATTCTTGAACAATTCTATCTTTGATTCTTTTAGGCATCATCAAGCGTTCTAGTTCAATAGAAACAGCTTGGTCTTTTTCGTTTGCGACTATACCCTCATTAATAATATCTTCAATCGCACTATCGCACTCTGGTTGTTGTGCGATATCACGATATCTACGAATTAAGTCTTGCTCACTTCTTTCACGGCCATCTTGGTCTAATAGTTGTCCATAAAATCCACCAGCAACTGCTTCCAGAGTCCCATCTTCTGAACTTGGTTCAGTAAACTTTTCTTTGGAAGCAGAATCCTTTATTCTTTCAAATTTAAATCCAAACAATTCAGCCATTATATCTCCTACTGTTACAGATTATTTAGTAGGTTAGAAATTAACGCCTGATGCCTCTAGATGTTGATACTTCCAAGTTACATCAAAGGTTTCAATCGCATCTTGGTTTGCAGTTTCTAATGTGATTTCACCTATTGTTGTTGGAAAACAGTTTCTTAAAATATAAGTTTTAAGAATTGTATCATCTCTGTCTAACTGTTCTACAATTAAATCTGCCTGATAATCTGCTGGGTTTGAAGTTCCAGTATTTAATGCAAAGTCATTAATACCATTACTCCATCTTTCCATTGCAGTTTTAATCATAAAGTCTGTATCATTATAGAATGTTGTTGTCCAATCGCCAGGCGCCGGTCTGTCGCCTGGATACTGAAGAACTCTACCTCTAAACGGCACCTCAAAGAAGTTCATTTCTATTGATGGTATTGCAGCTGCAGTTATAAGAAAAGAAGTTCTACGAACATCTAAACCGATTGCAATGCCAGGCGGTGGAGTTATTGTTATTCTAAATTGGTTGGCTCTTGCACCACCACCAATTAGATTTGCTTTGAAGTCATCTATATTTCCCATGATTAACCTCCTACCTCTGTAAAGCTTACCCCAGTTCTAACTGCGATAAAGTTTAGAGTTATAAAGTTGATAGAACGAGCAGGTTTAATAAAGATGTCTGCAATAAACTCATTTCTGTCAATGACTTCACCAGTATTGTTAGTAGCATCAGCCTTTACACTAAAGTCTGTGATACCTCGTCTACCTTGAATATCTCTCAAGAAAGGTTCTACTAAGTTTCTAAATTGTGCTCTTGTAAATTCATCATTGAACTCAAAGAGTTGGAACTTAGCAGCAGTTGCAATCGCCTTTTCAAGTAGTAAGAATAATCGTCTTACATTAATTCTATCAAATGCACTTGGTTTAGTTAATGCAGTTTTATCTCCAAACAGAACCACACCTTGGCCTGGGAAGTTGACAACTGGATTTATCCTTGCACGATACAGTCTATCTCTTTCTGCCTTAGTTGGATTGAAAGATAGTTTTACTGCACCCCTAACATTTCCTCTATTGAAACCAGCAGGAGAGAAGAAACTATCTGCGATTTGGTCTGTAAATGCACAAAGTCCAGCAGTATCTCCGTTTAATGGTACAAATCTAAATACATCATTGTACTTATCAAACATATACTTGTATGCACTATCAAATACAACATAAGAAGATGATGGACATAAGTTAAATGCATCTACTACATTTGATGTTGCAGTATTAGATAAAGCGACACCGACAGTTGCAGAACGATAAGGTGATACAAAAGCAACACAATCTCTTCGTTTTTCTACAAGTGCAGTTAACATTGTTACATGAGTGTCTTGAGTTGTTTCGCTGTCACCAGCTCCACCACCACGACCACCAAGAACTAAGTTGATATCTAATGACTCCGTATCTTCAAACTTATCATATGCACTTTCATACTCACCAGCAGTTAGTGCGTAGTCATCTGTTCCACCACCGAGTTCTGTTTTTGATGGTGCAGATATTATTGAGTATCCAGATGTTCCATCTTCAAGTGTTACGTTTCCGTTTTCATCTGAACCACCACTATCTGTTCTATCAAAAACAATGTTATCTCCAGTATCAGAACCAGAACCATCTGTTGCGTTTAATATAATAGAACCAGTAGCACCACTAATGTCCTCACCAAAGTTTAGTCCACCAGTATTGTGATCCATCCAGTATACAAATAATGATTTCTTGAAAATTACATTTGGATAATAGATACTATCTCCTTGTGGAGATTTACAATTTGGATTAACAGAAAGATTTGGATATGTTTCTAATACAGCATTTGTTCTGTTACCATTTGAATCTACAGAAAAACCAGATAAGTCACCCTCAGTATCGTAAACCACAATGTGTATCTCGTCATTGTTTCCTCTTGTATTCTGTGTTGCATAAGCAGATGTGCCTGGAGCTCCATCAAATAAGTCATAAAATCTCCATCTCCTACGAATACTTGTTCCAGATGTTATTTGACTTTGTAACCCAGCACCATTTGGGTCATCTAATAATTTTATTACTATTTCATTACTTGTTGTATTTCTTGATGTTACCTCATATTCAAAGACTTCACCAAAGTTTACAATATCACTAACATTAATTACACTTGCATCCGTTACAGATATTGTTGTTTGTCCAGCAGCTTCTGTTCCAGAAGTTGTTGTTACGGCAGTTTGTTCGTATGCAGTAGCACTTGTGCAGATAGAAACACCCAATGCGTTTCCATGTATTCCAGCAGTTCTTGCAGCCCACTCTCCTATAGAGCCTTGACCATCTTCAAAGTTTGTTTGATAATGGTCGTCATCTCTAACAAGTAATCCAGCTCCATTTGCTGTTGAATTTTTTATTGCAGACTCAGCACGAACAACTTTTAGGTTGTCAGCATATTGTAAAAAGTTAGCAGCAGTAAAAAAAGTTTCAAATTGATTACCAGTTGATTGTGGTCTACCAAAAATTTGGACAAGTTCTTCTTCTGATGAAATTGTAGTTACAGAACTAACTGGGCCTTTTTGAAAAGCACCAGCAATCGCACCAATAGAAGTTGCTACAGCAGGAACGACATTTGTTAAATCTATTTCTCTGACATTAACGCCAGGCGATACTAAAAATGACATGATTTTTGCTCCTTAATTCTAGAGTAAACTCTTATTTACATTTATTTATAAAAACAGAGTTTCTAAAAACATTGTTTTATATGTGTCAAAACATATAAATAGATGCATGGAAACTCATTATCAAAAGTATAAAGAAACTATCAAGAGAGTAGCTCGTAGGAACTACCAAAAGAGAGTTGCATGGTTAAACAATCATCTTGCAGAAGAATCATGTGTTCATTGTGGAGAAAGTGAAACTATTTGTCTTAAACTATACCCACATGATACAGAAATTCGTAAACAAGCAAAACGAGTTGGAACAAATGATGAGAGTAGAAAACAAGTTCATAAACTTATGAATAATAGTAAAGTTGTTTGTTCTAATTGTTGGATAAAACTTGACAATGACTTAATTGAATTTCTTTAGTTATCTCTTCTCTTCTTTCATCTGTGTATTTTGTCCACTCAGTTATTTGTTCAGATGTTCTACCACACCCTATACAAACACTATCTATAAGTTTACAGATTTTGACACAAGGACTTTTCATTACCAGTTAGAATCATATTTTCTTACAACTGGACTCCACCTAGTTCCATACTCATCAACAGCCTGTCCTATATTTTCATCTTCTAAACCATTCACTACAAACCCAAAAGGCGCCATGTCTTGTTCTAGTTGGTCTTGTTGTTCTTTATACATTTGATGTCTAATATCATTATCGGTAAGTTCTTTAAAGTAAGTCTGGTCAGTTGTCCAACCAAAAATAAACAAACACGCAACCATATCATCATTACACCCATCATCTGCTTCAAAAGATGAACCCTTTACAATAAATGTGGACAACTCATTTATTGTATCAAAATCTTCAATAATGATTTTATTATCTTCTATAAGTTGTTTTATATTTGAGCACCCTATCTTTTTTACTGCCTTTGTTGTTCTTACTCCAAGTTGAGCTCTACCACCAGAAAATCCACCACCAAGAACTTGTCCAGCTCTACCTCTCATAGATGCCATAATTAAATTATCATATTCCATATCATATTGTAATGTATTTGCAACTTGTTCACCTATGTCATTTACCTCTATCAAAACAAATGCTTGATTGTATGCTCTTGCAACATCATATATTTTACTTGGAAAAATAAGAGGTTTGATTTCATTGTCTCTGAACTTTGCGACTATACGATATGGGACTTGTGTTACATCAAATACAATAAATGCAGAGTAATCATTTTTTGTTCCTCGTGAAACATCAGCAGTCAAAACATAAGTTGATTTTTCTTTTGGTTTCTCATAAACATCTAATCCAGCATTAGATTGTATTGGTGTCTTGTATGTCATTGACCTTAGTTTGTGTGGAGATATAAGTGTGTCAATAGAACCTAAAAATTCACATTCAAACTCTGTGTTGAATTGTTGTTCACTTGTATTTGCAATAGTTTCTTTCTTCCATTTCTCATCACGGCCTGGTACTTCACTCCAATGCACCTCAATAGGAATATATCCGTTTCTTTCTTCTTCTGCATCTGTCCACAATTTATAGAACATATTCATACCATGTGGTGTAGAAACGATTATAACTTTTGTAGATTTACCAGAAGATATCGTTGGATACACAGAACTAAAAAATTGTTCTGCAACATTTGACGGCACATAAGCAAACTCGTCTAAGAATATGATGTTGTAACTTCCACCCCTCACAGCACTCGCAGAGGTCGAGGAAGCGAGTATTTTAGACCCATTCTCTAATTCTAAAGAACCTTTGTTCCAAGACATAACTCCTTGTTGCAACCACTTTGGAAGATGTTCATACGCAAGTTGCAGTCTACCTAGTAAATCTCTTGCAGTTGCAGCCTTGTTTGCAAGTATAGCTATATTTACACTTGGATTAAATAATGCGTAGTGAAGAAGATAAGATATCATTGTAGTAGATTTACCAGATTGTCTGGGTAGTTTACAAATAGTAAAACGATTATTATGAAATGTTCCTACCATTTCTTTCTGAAAGTTATACATCTTAAAAGGTATTAATCCCTCATCAAGAGAAACAATCTTTACATAAGTCTGGATAAAATAAAGTGGGTCATCCATACATCTTTTATATTCAAAGAGTTCTTTCTTAGTCCACTCTTGAGTTACATTTGCTTTTTTAAGATTTGGATTACCTAGATAGGTAGCTTCATTCATCACTCTTACCTTTTAACATTTTTTGTAATTCAGCAGTTGAACCAACAAACAATGCATTAGTAACATTCTTGGGTGCAGTATTAGGAACTTCTTTAAGTTTTCGCATTTTCTCTTGTAAGTCACCCAACTTCTCCGTAACCTCAGCCACTTGTTTAATAAGATTACCAGCAACCTCATATGTTCTTGGGTGGTCTGATTCTTTTGCGATTTGTAATATACCATCTATCGCATCTTGTCCTCTTTCTACAAGATTATAAAAGTTTTCTCTTTGGTATTTATAGTCAGCATCCATATCATCTAAATTTTGAGGTGGTCTAGGAACAGTTATTTTATTTTCAGATATCGCAGTTTTTACTGGGTCTACTATTCCCAAAGCTTCATCTATGATTTGGTCTGGTGTTTTCATTTTCACTATCTAGCCTGTATTTAAAGCAGCATT
>VMHT01150837.1_pt1 | contig 12548 bp, 19 predicted proteins | sample 4693611 | NCBI WGS metagenome assembly VMHT01 (sample SAMN12280063, study PRJNA550983) | marine metagenome | isolation source: seawater sampled from same location over 5 years 0.02-0.2 micron viral filtrate | place: USA: collected off the coast of southern California halfway between the port... ...
CAACCCAAGTATAAGTTTTCCAGTACGGATAGCTCTGTCTTCAAGATATATGAGGGTAAAGACAAGAATAAAACAAGTATAGTCATGACTACGGATGAGATATTCAAAATATTTGATAATGTTCCTGACGAGGATGTAGAATTGATGGGTTTTGATACTAAGTTAGTGCATCCACGTAATTTTATTTTACAGATTATACCTGTTCTACCTACATGTGATAGGCCGTTTGTTAAAGCCGACGGTAATATGTGTGATGATGACTTAACGAATCAGTATATAGAAATAATCAAGGCTAATAATCATTTGGAGCCGTTGAAAGAGAATGATCCTAACAAACACAAGGAGATATCAGAAACAAAACGACAAAAATGTTTAGCAAGTCTTCGTTTCAGGGTATTAACTACGTTTAATAACGGTCAGGGTAAGGCTAAACACACTACAAATGGTCGTGCTATCAAGGGTATTAAGGAAAGGTTAGCTGGTAAAGACGGGCAGCTGCGCTTAAACGTTATGGGGAAAAGGTGTAATCAGACTGGTAGAACAGTGATTGGACCAGACCCAACTTTGAAGTTGGGTGAGTTGGGTGTTCCTTATGAACAAGCTGATATTTTAAGTGTTCCGGTAAAAGCAACTTTGTTTAATTTAGGAAAACTACAGGAACTTGTGAATGATGGCATGGTTGATTCTGTGCTAAAGCCTGATGGAACAACTTGTATTAACATCAAGCGTTATCGTCATGGGACTCGTTTGATTTCTGGGGATGTGATTATTCGTGCTGAAAGCGAGATACCTGTGAAGACGGGTAGGGAACAGATTATAGATGGTGATAAAGTTCGTAGGAATGGTGAGTTGTTGGATAAGTTGTTATATTCTAACCGTCCCTACAAGATAGATGTTGGTTGGACTGTTAAACGTAAGCTACAAGATGGTGATTACGTCTTGTTAAATCGTCAACCAACACTCCACAAGGCGAGTATGATGAGTATGAAGGTTGTTCGTAAGCCTTACAAGACATTGCGAATGAACCTTGCGGTTACAAAGCCGTTTAATGCTGACTTTGATGGTGATGAGATGAATATACACGTCCCGCAGACCTTGGAGTCTCAAGCGGAGTTGAAGGATATTTCTGCGGCTCAGTGGAACATTATTTCTGCTCAGAGTAGCAAACCGAATATTGCTATTGTTCAGGATTCGTTGCTTGGTGCTTATAGAATGACTTTGGGTATCCAGAAGATAACTAAGGCTGAATTCTTTAATGTGACTGAAAAATTACAGTTGGATGAACCAGTGTTAGAAAGAATTGACCATATTCGTAATGTATATAGACAAAAGGCTAAGAAGATGCCGTGTTTTTCTGGTAAGGGTTTGATGTCGTTATTTTTGCCTCGGGATTTTAATTACGAGAAGAAAAATGGTTCTGACCCTAACGAGCCAGTGGTTAGAATCTACCAAGGTGTGTTATACGAGGGTGTTTATAGTAAGGATATTCTTGGTTCCGCACATAATTCACTTATACATGTTATACACAAGGAGTATGGAGCTGCGGCATGTTCTCATTTTGTAGATTGTATTCAGTTTATTACAAATGCTTGGAATTTGTTGAAGTTATTTACGGTTGGTTTGGGTGATTGTTTGGTTGCCAGTGAGGATAAGGAGGAGGAGATTCAGGATGTGATAAAGAAGTGTTATATTGAGGCGGAGGGTATCAAAACTACTACGACACATTCTGGTATTCGTGAGATGCGAGTAAATGCGGCGTTGAGTAAGGCTAAAGATATTGGTTTGAGGATTGCGAAGGATTCATTGGGTGCTGAAAATAACTTTTTATCTACAGTAATTTCTGGTAGTAAGGGTGATTTCTTCAATATTGCTCAGATTACTGGTTTGTTGGGACAGCAGAACTTGAAAGGGCAGCGTGTTCCACTGTTGTTAAATCATGGTAAGAGAACCCTTCCTCATTATCCTTTCGGTGAGATGTCTCCAGAAATGGAATATGAGAGTCGGGGCTTTATTGCCTCCTCGTTTATCAAGGGTTTGAATCCTCGTGAGTTTTATTTCCATGCGATGTCAGGTCGTGAGGGTATCTCTGATACGGCGATGGGAACTGCTACATCTGGTTATATGCAACGACGTATTATCAAACTCACAGAAGATATTAAGGTTCAATATGATGGAACTGTTAGGGATATTACTGGGACTATTTATCAAGTAGCTTATGGTAATAATGGTATTGACCCGACTTGTACTGTGAAGGTTAAGGGAGAACAAGAGGTTTGTGATATATCTAGGATGATTGAGAAGTTGAATATGGAGCATGAACAGAGTAAGAAATAGGAATATACCTATCAAACTATATATTTTTAGAAATATATAGTCAATTACTGTAAGAATATATACAAAAGGAAGCCGAATCCTCCTAAGGTTGAGACGTTTGACATGAAAGGTATCATCTTTTTCTCTCCTGGTGGGTGATAGATTACTGTTGCTACGACAATAAATGCCATAAATAATATTATTGTTAATATAACAAGTTTCTTAAACATTGGAGTATTGATTAAATTTGGGTCTTTTCTGATGAGGTACACACCATATATTAATATGAAGGAACCCACAATTTCTAACAATATAACACCAACCATTCCTGCTTTTGCCAGTAAAGTTCCAAAATTACCTTGGAGTAGGTTTCCTGTTTTCTTCTGGAGAGTTTCTACTTTTGTATTAAACTTTGGTATTTTTGTGAATCCAGAGTAAATGAATTGTAATAAGTTTAGAATAACAGCTACAAAAAGTATAGCAAAAAGTTTATTAGATATCATGTATTTCCTTTAAGAATATATGATATAATATTTTTATTTTAACTTTCCACAAAGTTGGTATTATCTAATATTTACTTATATTCTCTATAAGTATCAAAATTAGGACTCATTGATAATCTTATAAAACCACCGTCTAAATTATTTATTAGCTGGTTAATTTCAAACTTACTCTCATGAACATAACTTAGAGGAACACGGATAGTACCAAATCCAAACTTAGTAGGACTGGGACTGGTAAATGTCCCATTTTTATTTTCAACAAAATCTCTAATAGCACTATGCTTGACATTATCAAGATAATTTCCTTGTATATATACGCTTGTTTGTGCTGCACCCATAACTTTGGAAAATTTTTATATAATTTTCCAAAAAATTCATTTTTATCTAATTCAATAATTTAAAATCTATTCTGATATATAAAAGATATTATGAGGTGTAACAATGTAATTTTAGAACGTTATGTACCAAAACCAGGAGAGGTCAATCGTAATTGTAGTGATGGTCCCTTTGTAAGAGATGGAGTTGCTCGTACAATGGCTACGCAAAATGGTTGTGGTGGTTTTTACGTACCTGATTTATTGAATCCCGCTCCCGGGGTTCCAACAAACCCTCGTGACAGGGCTGACAAGATTGATCAAATTAAGCTGTATTGTGATTACTTTTACAGACCTGTGTATGGTCATAATCCCGTTGGGCAAATTTGTGATGGAGAACCCCATTTCGTGGAACATGCCAAACCATTTCCTCAGGGTAGTATTTATAACGACCCTTACTATGGATACAATGGTGCTTGGAGTTGTCGGGGAGGATCTTATTGTCTTAGATAATTTAAAAATCTATTCTCATATAAAAAAGATATGAGAATCATTCTTGTAAGACATGGAGAAAGTGAGTATAACCCATTAAATATTATAGGAGGAGACCCTAATTTATCAGAAAATGGTATTAAGTTTGCCAGTAATTTGAATAATTTTATAGAGAATCAATCTAATTGGTTTCCTAAAAAGTGTATTTGTTCTTCTAAAAAACGAGTTCAACAAACTGTTGATGCTTTTAAAAGTAAAATGAATAGTATTCTAATCAATGAGAACCTTAACGAGTTGGATGCCGGTCATTGTGAAAAATTAACTTATACTCAGTTTTACCAGCTGTATCCTGACGAATTTGCTAAAAGATATCAGGATAAGTTAAATTATCGTTATCCTGGTGGTGAATCTTATATTGATTTGATAGAGAGGGTTCGTCTAGTGGTGGAAGATATTAAAGATAAAGGTGAGGATGTATTTATAGTTTGTCATCAGGCGGTGAGCAGGGCTTTGATTGCTCATTTTACTGATGAAAAATTGGAAGATATTCCTCATATAGATGTTCCCTTACATAACTTGGTAATAATAGAAGATGGGAAGAAAAAGGGTATAATAACTGTTGGAGATATAATAAATGATAATTTAATTCAAGAATTGTTTGAGTTAAATAAATAAATTTTAATCAGAGTCAGAGTCAGAATTAAATGCCTTGGGAATCCAAGATAATGAATAGTAGACTCCGATGAGTACACCTATTATAGCAATACCTACACCTATTTTACCAATCCAATCAGGTACACTATTATAACGCCACCAATAAAACCCTATATATAAACCTAATATAGATAGAAGTGGAATAACAATACCTAACCATAAATTACCCATATAATTTGAATTTAGTTTCATTTATTATTAGTAATATTTATTATATTTCCTAAGTTTTACAGTGTGTTCCGTTCGAACATTCCCATTCAAGGGCACTCTTTTTTGTTGGTACACCATCGCATATTACATCAGTTCCTCCAACAAAAGGACTATAGTAGTAGTTAGCACAGTTATTGCGAATTAGTCTTTTTCTGCCTTCATAACTTAATGTTTCTACATTATAATCAGGTTCAGTCATATTTACGTTATTACAATTATTTGATGTCCAACCTATTTCAACACGATTATAGCCACTAAAAGGATTAACTGAGTCACAATTTGGTTTTCCCGCTGGTGGCTGGTAGGGTTTTACTGTTTCACATTGAGGACCAGTGTAATCATCCAAACACACACATGACGCGTGCCCTGTAGGGTTAGCGCAAAATCTTGTACCTTCACGCATACAATGATATCTACCACATTTATCATATCTTTTTTCTGGATAATAGGAATTATCGGGGACAGTATCTGGTTTATCGCAGTTTTTACCGCTAAAACCAGGATTACAAGTACATACTAAATTACTACCATCTCCAAAGTTTAGACATGTTCCATTTTTACATGTTGTTTTGCAGTTATTAGAAGATGATTTCAAATTAATTGTTTCATAAGAATCCAAATATCTATTTTTCAGCATAATGTTTATTATAATCAATAATTTTATAAAATTATCATAAAATTAATAATGAAGAAGTTGTAAATGTTTTTTAACATTTACAAGTTTTTAGAAGCTACTGGGATTCTATAAGTTCATGGATATAATCTTGAGCCTTATCAGCTTCCTTAATTTCTGAATGAAGTTCGTTGAGTTTGTTTTCTTTGTCTGAAAACGTTGGAATTATCAGATTGGCAATTGTAGATTCTGCGTCAGCGATGAATATCATCATAACTCCAGCAAGAATATAGCAATTACCAAAGTTCCATTCGTAACAAATACCTAGAACACAGACCATGAACGCCTCAAGCATACGTAGTTGTTTGTTAGCTTTGTGTTTGAAGAGTCTGATGTGGTTAGTTGTTTCTTGGCGAATCTCTGTTTCAATCTTGGCGACGTTTGTTTTCATCTTGTTCATTTCGTTGAAGTTGTTAAGCATACCTTTTAGGCAAGCCTTGCCTTTCTCCATGCGTTCAATATCACCTTCAAGGTCTTCCACCTGTGATTCAAGTTCTTTGACTCTGTCAATATGCTGTCTATTTTCTGTTTGTAGAGTATCGTTAACAAGAATAATATATTTTTCCTGTGGCGATGCACCAGACAATATCTCATTTTTGGTTGAGTCATTTCCGAGGAAGATATTGACACGGTCGTTGGTTTGTTCTGTGTTAGACATGATATTTGTTAATTTATGGTGTGATGTTGAATTATAATTTCAATTTTAAATTATAGTTCATCTTCTTTCATTATGGTTATATCAGTTGCAATTATTGGTTCTTCTTCTGTATTTTGAGAGTTTTTAAAGTATGTTTTAAACTTATGGCATGTAAAAGATGTTGTAATTCCTGCTAATAGTGATATACTTAATATTAAACCAACCATTAGTTTTGACATAGCTTTTGATGGAGTATAGTCTTCTTCTAGTATTGTTATATTTTCGTTAGATGTTGGACTATTTGTCATGATGCTTAAAATTACTCTTGTTGGGGGAGTTGAAATAATTATACTTGGATGTATACTTGGGAACATGTTGGTTGAGTTATCTATGATAGAAGAACCTCCATAACCATAACCGTAGTCTCCATAACCGTAGTCTCCATAACCATAACCATAACCATAACCGTAGTCTCCGTACTGTCCGTAGTCTCCATAACCGTAGTCTCCGTAGTTTCCGTAAGAAGATGTGATGTTCATAAGTTTGTTTAAAATAAAGAAATATAATATTAAATGCGTATTTTACAATTATTCATATATAGTTTATCGTTTACTCAAAATAGGGGTTTTATTAGTATGGAGTATTTACCGGATGGTTTGTCTAGGGAACAGTGGAATCTTATTAAAAAAGGTGATAATAATACTTCCCGTAATAAAAAGTTATCAGATAAGAGTTTTAAATCCCGTTCATTCAAGTCTTTTCAGGAAGCTTTGGAGAGGGGTGAGAAAGGAGCTAAGAACTTTCCTATTTTTAATGCTAATGAGAAGCTTAGGAGAGGTGAGATAAGGAAGGTAGATATTCCTTATATGCAACGGAATAATGGTGCTTGGGATAATAGTGATGTTGTAAATAAAAGGTCTAAATATTATAAGAAATGGACTAAAACCGACAAGGAGTTTTCTAGGAATAGTAATAAGTGGTTGAAGATGTCATTTTTCCGTAATACAACTGATAATGACAAGGATATGTGGGAAAGAGCTGGTGGTAAATATGCTAAGAAAAAATCGTAATTTAAGGAAAAAATGTATTGTATTATATAATAAATGTCGTTTGATGGAGAGAAAGATCCTAAAGATATTATAAGGGATGAATTGCGTGCCAAGTTGCGTGCTAAGATTGGTGAAGATAAGATAAAGCGTTCAAGTAAGAGGCAGAAGGATGAAATATTGAAGACAACCTTGAAAGATATCGGTATAGATAGGGATCAGATGAAAAAGGATATGGAAGCTGTTAAAAAACAAGGTGGTTTTAGTATGACTATTAATAAATAATAGTGTATTTATCTTCTTGATAAAAGATAAATGACGAACAATAGAAATAACTATGTTACTCTTGATAGAGTATGTAATCAGAACTGTAAGAAGGATATACGGGAAGATTATTTTGTGAGTTATGCTGTTAGAGGTGGTATGGCGGCTCCTAATATGGGATTAAGATATGGTATGCCAAGTTATCTTCCATTGGTGGATAGTCCGGTAACTGAGCCAAGTCCTATGAATAGTTCTTATAGGTGGTTGAATAGTTTACCAGTAATAAATAGTATGAATAATTTGTAAAGTTAATAAAAATATAGTTCTAAATAAAATGAATAACGGACAATCATTGTGTGCTGGGTGTGGCAATAATTTTTGCAGTACTTGTCAGGGGTATGGTTGGAAGACATGCCCAAATAAGAAATTACTTCATATGTTATACGACCAAGGTATAGTAACAGAACAGAGTAATCTGGTAAGAAATTTACCACCAAAAAGATGGCCTTGGGACAGTGAACATCATAGATTTCCTGTTGTTGAGGGATACAAAAAATCTGGATGTGGTTGTTGTGGAAGATAAAAAAATAATAATAAAATTTTATATTTCATCAATATAAAATGGCTTTAACTAAGAAACAAATGTGCTGTTACGCCGTACTTGTTGTACTTTTCCTTGTATTTGCTGCTAAGCAAACTTTTGCGCTTGTTGGTGGGGTTTTAGGTAAACTCACCCCAGCCTGTGGTATTGAAGCAGGTGGCTGCCCCAAGCCATGCCTTCTCCTTGTCCACGCTCTTCTTTTCGCCCTTGTAGCGTGCCTCGCTCTTGGGGCGTGTAACAAGGTTGAAGGTTATGTGAGAGTCCGTGCGGCGAAGGAGCGTTACGCCAAGGCGAAGGCGGCGAAGGAGCGTTACGTCAAGTCGCGTGCGGCGAAGGAGCGTTTCCAAAAGCGTGGCGCTGCCCCCCGCCGTGAGGGTTACTGTGCCCCATCGGGTTGCGCATCGTGCTCCCGTTAAATTGTCCGTTAAGGACTTATTGTCCAATCTATTCCAGGAATGCTAAGGAATATATTAGACCCAAAAAATGGTGGATGAGAACCACAATTTCTGTTTGCCGCCAAGGGCATGGGATGTGATGTACAGTGAATATTTGTGGTTGTAATAACATCTTGAAGTTTATGAGCGTGTTTTCCGAGTAGAATCCAATGTATTTCATCATTTCTTTGTGTAGATATATATAATATCAGTTCTTTAATGAAGTTCCACCACAAACAAGTATGTGAGTCTGGGGTATTACTTTCTACTGTTAAAGCTGTGTTAAGTAATAAAACTCCATTCTTCGCCCATTTTGAAAGATTACCATCTTCAACGACCGAAATTTGTTCATTTTTAAGCTCCTTGTAGATGCTACGTAGAGATGGATTTATAGGATTTCCTGTTTTTACGGAGAAGGCTAATCCTACGGCCGAACCGTTGTGGTATGGGTCCATACCTATTATTACGGCTTTGATTTTGTTTAGGGGAGTTAGATACAGGGCTCTAAAAACTTGATGTATTGGTGGATAAATCGTGGTTGTAGTATTGCTAAGTTCTGTGGAGATAGTTTCTAAATCTTCATTATGTTTTAGGAAAAAATCTTGGTAAGAAGTTGGTATATTTCCTTCATTTAGGAAATCAATCAGGGTCATAGTTTCCCAGTCATAATATTGGTCTTCTAATAAAACGTTCATAGTTTTATTAGCAACTTGCTACTGATGTTATTTTTTCATTTTTAGAATCAATGAGAAGTTTTTTAACTTCTTCTTTGCTTGATACTACATGAACTGGTCTTACAGGTGTATAAATTCTAAGAATACCATTTATCCAATCTTTGTTAATTTTTGATTTTACATAGACTATTGAGAAGTTTAAGCCGTTTTGAATTTGTGGTTTGATTGATACCATGAATTTTACTATTCTCATTGCTTCTGTCATTGGTGGGAAGCTTCCTTTAGTACAATCAAATAACAAGACTCCCTGTTCTTCTGGAGTTATAACTTCATTTAGTAAATTCTTGATTTGTTCAAGAACACATGTTGTTATTAAACTGGAATCTTTTTCCGACCAATTTTCAGAACATTGTATTTTAGCTACATTGTCTGAATTCCACAGTTCCGTGTTTAAGATTAACATTTCTTTAATTATTATCCACGTTTAAATAATATTATATCAAAATATATAACATTGAAATTGTTAAATATTAATCATTCTAATATTATTAAATTACGTGATATTGTTTATGGTCTTGGCGCAGGTCCCCCCATCATTCCCACCAATCTGGCTGGTGCTGATGGGGCTCCACCTCATACGGAAGAACATTTTTTAGGGGCACCCATTTGTTTCTTCATGGGTAATGCGGCACCTCAGGCATTGCTTAGTTTCATGGGGAAGTTGCTGACGAAACCAGGAAGTTCTTCAAAACCTTTAATGGCTTGTTTTTCTTTTTTGGTGGCTCTAGCTTTTATAGCTGCCTTTTTCGCACTTTGTGATAGTCCTTGGAGACCTCCAACTTCTTTGTATTTGTCTGATAATAATTTATCTGTACCAGTTTCAAGCATAGCATGAGCTCCAGCACCCACTATCATTAGACAACCCGCAGCTACTACAATACCACCCCAAAGCTTAGCTCCTTCGCATGGGGTATCGCTATTGCTATTATTTCCAGTAGCTATTGTTTGTTTACAGACTACATCATCCTTACACTCTTGCTTTGACTTTTGAACTATGACCGAACCAAGACCAATAAGGGTGGCACCCAAAGCACCGACAAATCCAGCGAACATATTTTTGGTAAGAACTTCCGCACCACTGTATAAACTTACACCACCTAACCAAAACATGGTCATACCAATTACTAAAATTCCTAAAATAGAGTTTCTGAGTGGTTTGGAACCACACACGTTATCAATTTTTGCTTGCATGATGAATGCGCAGATAGTTAATCCTAAACCAATAAGGGTGTTAAAACCGTTAAACATAAAGTGTTCCGACATTTTTATTATAAATAGATATAATAAAATTTTTTTTACTCTAATCGTTCTTCAATTTTCTCATAACATTCTCTCATAATAGACAGAAAGTAGTAATAAATATCTTTCATAAACTCAGCAGTCAAACCAGAATGAATGATTTTTCCAGAATGGAAAACTAGGAACGTATTATACCTCTTTTCGCAGAGTTTAGCTTCTCTGTCTTTCTCTGACAGTAAATCTAAGTATTCTTGGTAAATTGTATCTTCCTCCAACCATGAATCATCTTCATGGTTATATGTGAGTTTTTTGATATCCATCAAGGATATATCTTTATCAAGGGGAATCTTGATATTAACACCTGTATAACCGAAAGATGTTTCAAGGAGACAGTGGAATTCTTTTTGTGTGCTCATGTAGTGGTTAAGTTTCTCTCTATCTACGAGAAAACCGAGGGAGAAGTCAATGTTTCTCATTGATGGAATGAATAGGCATTGTAGTGTCTCTCCAGACTTGTATTCGTAAATCTCAGTATAATCTTTCATGTATTTCCATATGTATTTGATACAGTCTTCTGCGTGTTGGTGTGATTTACAGCCGGTCATTTGGAATGTTCCGTTGCGACATATTTTGAAATTAATGGGTTTGTCAAAGATAATTACGACAGTAATTGAGTTGCGAAACCACTTCTTTTTCTTACCTTGTTTGAGTTTCTTTGGTTTGAGTTCTACTCCTCTAAGTTCTCCTTCACATTTGATTGTGATGATAGAACCAAAGGGTATATCTTTGTTTGGGTCTATTGTCTCAACCTTCTTCTTGCGACCACGTTTTTTAGCTATAACGGTGTAGGGGGTAATTGGTAATTTTACAAATAATTCTTTAATCTCAATGTTTAAGTTTGTAGTTGCGGTAAAGGTTTTTGTAGATACTTTAATATTATCAAACTCTGGGAATGTCAGAGTTTTTCTAGTTTCTGTATTTGTCATGATGGTTATATTTCATAGTTTAAAGCTGTGAATTCTTTAAGTATCAATTTCAAAATTACGTTTATTTCTATAAGTTTCTAATATACTTGGGTATAATAAATGAATACTAAAGAATATTGTTTCTTGATATTTTTCTTCTTATTGTTGTTTGGTATTGTATATAAATATACTAATTTATTTAGAAAGAATGACAAGTACCAGGGGTTGTTAGATGATGGTAAGGTATATCCAGAAATAGAGAATTTTAAGGGTATATGTTTGTTTGATATAGATGGAACATTAACAGATGGTCGTGATAATTATAATGTAGTTCAAAAGTGTATTGATTCTGGTTATGCTGTGGGTATTAGTACGGCTGGTTCAATGTATAAGACTACGAATATAGAATATTTTCCATGGATGCCAACAAATCTGTTTAATTTCATGAAAAATCGTAATTTTGATACATTTAACAATGTAAATGACAGTATATTATGTGGTAAAAATTCATTGAATGAATATAATAATCTATTCGTTCCAAATGGTATGTCAATATGGGGTATTAGAAAAGCATTGGCCTTAGAGAAGACAGCCAAAAATCTTGGTATAACCGAACCAAGTAAGATGATAATGTTTGATAATGACCCTGGTTATATAGATGGTATGCGTTCAGTTAATCCTGATTTTACTCTAATTTGTGCTGGTGAACCTTGTGGTGGTAAGTTAGATGTAGAAAATGTTAAGTATGCTTTATCTTCTTGGAATGGAAATTAGTATAAAATTATTACTTATAATTATTATTTTGATTATAAGTAGTAGATGAACCTTAAGAGATTGATATTATTTAATATTTTTATACCAGTATATACCTTGTTACAAACAGGAACTTTTGGATGGGTTCAACATAGTGGTAAACACATTAATGAAAGAATAAGTAATTTTTATGAAATCGCCGATGAAAATGATGATGTTTTGTTAAAAGCTATTGATAGAGTTTCTAAGATTGAAGAAGAAAATGACAAAGACAGTGGCACTCTAATGTATGAGGCTTTTCATATGAAAGGAAATAGTGCTTGTGGTTTCATTGGAATACAAGAACCTGATAAATTTATATTATTTACAGGTATTATATTCAAAGAACCAGACATTAGACCATTTGCTTTGTTAGAATTAAAAACTATATATAATATAGATACAACATATCTTATTGGACAAAAATGGTTACTGGAATATAATATTCTATTATAAGATTAAACTAAGTTTAAACTAAGATATTATACAACACTTTTTAGGTTTTGGTTGATATTTTATATTGATATTTGATAAAGTATGAGTCATATGTTCTTCCAACATATTACACACTTTATTTTTTAGTTCTTCTGTTAGTTTATGCGTTAGTTCTTCTGTTA
>VMHT01203276.1_pt1 | contig 12548 bp, 28 predicted proteins | sample 4693611 | NCBI WGS metagenome assembly VMHT01 (sample SAMN12280063, study PRJNA550983) | marine metagenome | isolation source: seawater sampled from same location over 5 years 0.02-0.2 micron viral filtrate | place: USA: collected off the coast of southern California halfway between the port... ...
GTAATAATTTTTCTTCTAATTTTTTTCTTAAAACAGATTCCATATCAACGTCAATATCAGTTAATACTTCTTCCGCTAGTTCTACTAATTTAGCTTTGTTCATTTTGTTTCTCCAAGATATTTTCTTGCATTTGCAACCAACTAGCATCATCAAATAATTCATCATGATGTAAATTAATTAGTTGTTTTACAATTTCTCCAGTAGTTACCCTTCTCTTGGCTTCTTTAGTATATACGCTTCTAATTGCATTCAAGTTTTTGCTTGTTTGCGGATCTACTTTAAAGCTTACTAATTTAGTGTTTTTACCGCTTTCAAATTTAAGCTTCATTTTGTTTGTCCTATATATTTTTTTCATTTATGTAAATTGTCACTAAACACGCAACAAGACAAATTATTGCAAACATAGTATCAGTCATTTTTTTTCTCCTTCTTTGTAGACTTCTCTTCCCAAACATTCTTAAGTTTAGTTATGTCTAATTTTTCTTTGGTAACTTTCTGCTTGGCTTTGTTAAATATTCTTTCCCAACCTTTATCCCATTTATCTGGGCTTTTGGCTCTAGGTTTGTCGCCTTTACCGCCGTGCCATGGTTTACTCACCAGGTTTCTCCTTGTATTTCTCTCTTAATTCTGGAAACTCGCTTAAAAACATAATTAACATACTTCTAGTTTCTTTATTGTCTACTAGCTTAGATAACAATTCACGTAAGGCCATAAGGTTATGCATATCAATATCTCTTTTGATCTCTGCGATAACCTCTTCAACCAATTCATCATTCAAATTCATATCCCAGCATAACCTCAACTACACTTGGAGTGTTGTAAATACTGGGCGTTTGCCCGTCGCAGACGGCTTTATAAGCTCCAAGCGTTTCTTCAAGTTGAGACCACCCTTTCTCCATATCCTCATTATTAATTTTGAATATTTTAGTTGCGAAAGGATGCTTAGTTTCTTGTGCAACAAACAAGAAATCTTCTACTTTAAAACCTGCTTTCTCAAAACCTCTCTTATACATAGCGGCCTGTAGATCATAGGTATACCGTCTAATAGAGCGAGTAAATCCAGATACGGAGCAATCGCTAGTAGTCTTATAGTCTATAAGCACTATTGATTCATCTGAATAGGGTTTTACTAAGGGATGTCTAATAACATCTGATCTGACTTTAAGCAGAACATCTTGCTCCCACCAGTACAAAGAGTTTTCATACGGTTTAGTAAAAACACCAGGATACTCGCCCTGGTCAACGTCAAGGAACTTTCTTGCATCTTCAATAAGATTATCTTTCATCTGAAACAAGGTATCCCTTTTGTCTTGGTTAATAACAAGCATACCCCTGTTTTGATAATCAATCTTGAGTTGCTTATTAACATTTGTGTATGGAGATCCAGATATAACTGCAACCTCTTTACTGAATACTTCTTCTCCTTCAACAATCAAAGAGTGGGCGGCAGAACCGAACTGCATAGCTGCTGTCGGCTCCACCTCCTCTCGCATAGCATGTAACTGCGATTGTCTAAATCTCCTTAGGGTAGATGAAGACACGCCTGGTGATTGATGATAGTATGCATTATCCATATCGGGAAAATACATAGCATCACCAATAGCTACATGCTGATGATCTTTAAGTGAGTCTGGTAGTGGTGGGTTATCTATCATGATGCCTCTTTTGTATTTTCTACAATTTCTTTAGCATCTTGTATGGCGATATTCATAATATCAATCGCATCATCAATATGGCCGTCAGCTTTGTATAAAAGTCCTATTGCTAATTGATTAACTAAATTATATGTACCTAAAATTGGATCCATCATGTTTTTATCTGAATCCACTTGGCATTTTTCAGCATAGTCTCCTAAAAGTTTTATAGTTAGATTAAAAGCCAAGTTACTATTTTTCTCAAAATACTTTTCTTTTTTGCTCACGATCCACTCCCATTTGTAATAAGATTTACTTTTTGCTCAATCTTCTCAACTTCATCAAGTAAGTTTACTATTGATACCTTTAATTCATGAACCAGGTAATTGATAGCATCTTGTTTTTGTTGCTGTTGAATGTTGTTAATTTCTGCATCTAAAAGCACACTACTCATACTGTTTGTATCTATTGACATATAACCTCCGTCAAAATATTGTATAAGTATAAACAAAGTCTAGACATTTATCAATACAAACTGTAAAATAAATTAATTACATATCAAAAAGGAGTAAATATGGGTAAAACAAACAATCTTTATATGATGATGAGGTTGTCGTATGAACAGGCCGTAGATGATTATAATAACAAGAAAGCTGACTCTTTGTTAGGAGCTTATCAAAAATACTACAAAATCAACGTAGGTATGACATGTTTAAATCCACAAGGGGATCTTATAAACTTTTATGATGAAGACAACAACCTGGAGTGTCCAATATGAGTAAAAGCGAAGGCATCCAGGGTAAATTTAAAATAATGGTCATGAAAGACGTAACTTGGGAAACTGTTGGAAGATTTACTGACGGCAAAGATGCTTATGATAAAATCAAAGAATTACAACTAAAAGGAGATTATGTGAGGATCATAACAAACCAGGACGGACAATCTTTTGATTCTTGGCATGGTAAATAGTTATGATTGAATTTATCCAAAACCTAGAGTGTCCAATATGAAGTGTTGGGCTTGCCAAACAAAGCTTGTATGGGGTGGAGATCATTCTGGAGAAGATTACGGTAATGAAGATTACGATATAGTTAGCAACCTATCTTGCCCAGAGTGTGAAGCTTTAGTGCTTGTTTATCATCAAAAAATTGAAACAGAGGAAAAAAATGATTGAAGTATTACAATTCTTCTTTTTTTTTATGGTCGCAATCATAGGCATTCCAGGTCTTTTTATCGTTCTTTTTGACAAGGCTTGATTATTGTCAATTATTGTCAAGACTATAATGACGCTAATAAACATGATAAGAATGGGCTTTTGACGATTATTTTATTTTTGGCATTATTGTCATAGGCAATAAAGAAATCTATCCCTATTTATAAGATAATACTTGACAAGCTATAGATCTATAAACTATCCTCTCAATACATATTAGGGTAATGTGGGGTAGGCTAGTATTAAAATAAATACCCTAATTTGCTAAATATGGGATATAAGAAACATAAACTAGAATACGAGCCAATCATATCAGACGAAGCAGAAGCTCCTCCAGAATTTGCAAACCTAGACAACAAACTTACCAGACGACAAAGAAACTTTGTATGGATCTCTGTAAATAATCCTAGACTATCTTTAGTGGAGTGTGCTTCCAAAGCAGGTTATAAAGATCCAAGACAAGCTGCTGTTAATGTCTTTAAGAATGAACTTGTAAGACAAGAATACAATTTTCTCACTAATGAAGTAAAAAAGAAGTATGAACTGAACTACGATAGGGCAGTCCAGGACTTATATGATATTAGGGATAAGGCTCTAGCGGCAGGGTCTTTTAATGCGGCCATATCTGCCCAGAACTCTTTGTTGAGGGTTGGTGGCTTAATTGTGGATAGAAAAGAGGTTATGTTTGGTAAAATAGATCAAATGAGTAGAAAAGAGGTAGAAACCAGGTTAGGTCAGTTAATGGGCAACATTATTGAGATTAGTAATGAAACTAAGAAAGATGTTGAAGTTGTAGAGGAAGTTGAGGAAGAGGAAGAAGGTAAAGAGCAAGAATCAAAAGAGTAAGCAGGGTAAAGAGGTTATTCGGAAGGCTTTTCAAATATCAGTAAAAGTATTATAGAAATTAATCCTATTGATTTAATAATAAACATAAGGCACTTAAATCTTATAAGAGGAGTTGTATGGAAATACAGGTAGATAAAAATGCCTTACAAACATATTAGAGTCTTTAGGGTAATTGTGCAACATATTCAGATAGGCCCTTCCACCTTAGTTTATTGGTATTATACCAAAAAGATTGATCGTAATCTTTAGATCCTGGTTTATAAACTAAGATTCCAAACTTGGAGTGTGGATCTAGGTTTGGATCAAAGTAAGCTGATACTTCCTCCCAGGATACAAGTTTAATACGGTATTGTGGTTTATTCATCTCTTTCATCTGCACAAATACCCTCATCTGCATCACAGTCTAAACATAAATCTTTTTGTGCATCTACATTTCTGCTCCCACAACTTATGCAACATAAGGGAACACCTAACATTGGACAATAACTATATTCTTTATTCATCTTTTATCTCCTCTAGATCTTCAACGGTCATATCTTCACAAAGATATTCCAGGGGTTTTAATCTGCCCTTGCAATAAAATTCTTTAACAGTTCCGTCTTTGTTTAAAACTTCGTTTCCGTCCTCGTCACATACATAAAATTTAATATCTAGTACATTTACATATTGCTCTTCAACTGACATCTGAAACCTCCTCCCATTTATTAGTTTCATGATTAAAAACTTTTGTGTCCCAAGATATTTCTACATCTTCAACACTTTCATAAAGTTTTTTACCTGTTTTAAAATCACTAGCAATTTCACAATTTGATAAATTTTCAGTAGGATTTTCTATATCCTCAACATAATCTTTATCATCATAAAAATTGTCTGGTATTTCCCATATAGTTTCTATTGTTTCTATTATTTTAACTTTCATCTGAAATCTCCTCAGTATCTTCATCTGGATTTGATATACATTCCCAGTCGCCACCATTAGAGTCAACCTCATCAGTATTCCCACCACCTGCAAGAAATATATCAACGGCTTCTTCGTAACTGTTAGCCATAACATCTGTTTCTTCTGTTATGCAAACAAAATTACTAAATATGTATTCTTTCTTTTTTGTTGTCATTAGATACCCCCTCTAAATAAATAAAATAATGCCTTTAATCTGCGATCAGATAAATGGCGTAAGTGTTCTGGTATTTTGCTTCGGTCTATTGTTGTCATTAGTTTTTCTCCTTTTTTAAAAACATTCCTATTATTGTTTCAACATTATCAACAATATCTAAAAATTCATCTTGCTTTTCTTCTTTTCAAACAGCTATTTCATTACCCTCACTATCAGTTTCCCATATAGGATCTAAAGATGAATACTCTAAAATGTAATCAGATAGTTCTGCATACAGTCCTACCCAAGTCTCCGTATCTATTATTGGTTTAGCCATAGTTAGTCCTCAAAATCCTCAACACCATTAACGGTATTACAACAACCTTTTCTATCGCAAGGTTGACTAAAAGATATTTCATTACAACCGTTCCACCCTTGATAATTATCTTGATTATCGTAAGTGTTACAGCTATCAGAACAATAGACTTTCCTATCAACCATATCTCCCTTTTGATCTTCTATTATGTGTATATGTGCCATAATTAGTCCTCTAAAATAAATTACTGTTTTCATCAAATTCCCATTCATTTGATTCAACATGGTTTAAAAATGATTCTTTAGAAAAGTAGTCTTGATTATCTCTAAACCACATATCAAACATTTTGTTGTGTATTTCTTCTGCAAAATCATTAGTAGACCATTCACATAAAACTTTATATTCTTTTTTATCTAATAGTTTTAATGTAAATGCTTGAAGTTCATCACAAAAACAATAGCCATTACCCGTATAATCTTTTAATAACTCTTTGTAGTCTTTGTTATCAAGGTAATAATCTGGAATTAATTGTATATAACAACCTCTATCTCGATATTCTCCATTTGATAATGAGTAGTCAAATTTCATGTTTAATGTGTTTGCAAATAATTTAAAACTATCTAGGTTTTCATCTGCCAAAGAATTTATATTATCTGAATTATCAATCCAGAATTTTTGATATATTTTGTCGCATAGTTCATCATCTTTTTTTAGATCTTCAAGATCATAAACTGTATATTCTTTAGTTATGGTTTTCATTATTACCTCTTTTTTTGTTAAATAAGTCTATCCAGTCTTTAAGTTCTTGTTCTGTAAGATGTTTAACATTTACATCATTACCGTATTTATCCTGTAATTTTTTGAGTTTAGTATTTCTTCTAATACGGTTAATATGTTTATCTACATATTCGCTTATGTGAGTTGGCTCAGACATTTGTATTTACCTCTTGTTTGCATACCAGTTCATAATCATTTACTTCTGCAACTTCATTAAATATTTCATTACATATATATTCCAGAACATAATCTATTAGAATATTATCTTTATTATTTTTTGCTTGTTCGAAGGTGTAGAAAGAAATAAATCCACTATATGATTGAGTTTTTTGATTTAAGTATTGAATAAAATCTTGATCTTGTAAAAAATAGGCATTTAACTCATTAGCCTTGTCTTTATTAATCTCACAATCTATAGTATCAGTTGTAAAATTATATTCTCTAGGACTGTATAAAGATAAGTTTTTAAAATCTATATCAACCTCATATTCCTCTAATATAAACTCAGATAACTCATTACAATAATCATCAATATAACTTTCGTAAGTTTCTTGATAATTTATATCTTCCCAATTGTTTATATAACCTTCATGCTCATACATTTCAATTCTGCTATCTATTAAATCAGAATGTTCTGAATGATAAAAACCACCAAATTTTATATTTGTTTTTATGTTAGACATTAGACACCTCATTAAATAGTTCTGGTTGTCTATATTGCTTTTGACATTCTTTAGAACATTTTTCAATAGGTTTATCTTCTAAAAAATACTCCATAAGTGGGTATTGTTTATTAGTTTTTCTAATTTTCTTTTTATGCTTGTTAGCTAGTGTATTCATATTTATTACCTCTATTATTAATTATACTGATAACTTACTAATTGTAAAGAGTTAATATTATTAATATAAATATATGTAATGATTTTAAGGAATTAATAGCATCTTCTTTATCAGTCTCTCACACACTTAAAAAAAATCATCTTTTCTGACAAATTGTCAGTAATATAATGTATAATTAGCATTACATATTAATTAATACGGAGTAATACAAAATGAGCATATTAAAAAGTGAAATAAATCTACAAGGAACTAAAGCAAGTTATCCAAGAAGTACAAGAAATTTTTATCAACATACAATAAATGGCTTAACTTTATATTTTAGTTATCAGACATTAATTGCTATAGATAATCTTATTAGCGTTAATAATTGGTCAGTTACAACAGCTAGGCACTTATACTGGATAAATCCAAATCATGATATAAGGGTTAATGATTTTGATGAACAAGCAAGGAAAATATTAAAAGATAATGATTTACTTGATACATCAGACCCATTTAAAACAGTTGCAACAATATCTTCATTATTTGCATTAATGTCTAATGATGAAAATGAAGAGAGCATTAGAAAAACAAATAATCAGCGTATGAGGTTTTATGAAACCCAAGGCGTAACAAGACCCGAAGATTGGGACACGCTAACAGTTGCAGACCAAAAAAGAAGGCTTGATTTGTGCGACTATCAAAATTTAGATAGTGCAAAAGAGTATATGGCTAGTAAGTAATCTAGATCATCACAATAAACAAAGGGGAGTATTAACTCCCTTTTTTTATACAAGTATTTTACATTTTGTCCGATAAATAGCTTATAATACTTATATGTTAAACAACAAATACGGAGGTTAATTAACATGAGTTACGATTTAAAAATTTTTATTACTAAAAAACAATTAAGTTTTTTGGAGAAATTACTAATCAATAATGAACAAGATGATCCAACAGGCGAAGTTGTTGAATTATTAGATTTAATATGTGAACAAAAAAATGAGCAGGGAGTAGCGTAATGAGTAAAGTAATAACAATAAAAGGGGTTGAGTGTTATGGCACTTTGACAGATGATTCAAATATTCTTATGGCTTATACAGATGATCAAGGTTATCCGATTGAGGGTATTGTAGAAAACCATAACTACAATACTGATAACTGTTTTAAGAATTGGACAGAAACAGTTAATTATTTAATTGAGTTAGATAGATTTGATGACATACAGCAATTGGAGGTGGTGTAACATGAATGCATTAGAAAATTGGAACAAAGAGCAACAACTAGCTATTGATTATCAGAAGATCAATAACAAAGAAATTAAACATGATCTATTTATAAACTTCGTTGATCTAAAAAAATCATTTATTGATGAGGCCAAGAATATGGTTAAGTGGATCAAGAAAGAAAAGACTTTATGTGAGGACTGCTGCTACTTTATGGATAATGGTTTTAAGGATCATAAGCCAGATCGATATGAATATAGATCAGCAGTATTTAATGATCTTAAAAAATTGATCGTAGATCAAAAGGATCATGATCCTAATGTTTACGAGATCGTGCAGAAGTGGGATATGTGGTATCACTCATGAGCAAACTTGTAAAAATTATTGAGATCACAAACAGGATCAGATTTTTGAGGAACTGGATTGATCCAACACCTCAAAACAAAAAACAGATCAAACTTCTGGAAGATCAATTAGATCAATTACTTAATAGATCATAAGATCGTAGGATCATAAAAGGGGGGGCTGCTGCTCCCTTTTTTTATGGATCATAAGATCATATACACAACTAGGTTCCCTTAGGCCCCCATTTTTATATACACATAACAATAGTTTTAACCCCCTACCCCCAAAAAAGATACATCACTATATAACCTATATACAAGTACAAGCTTTCTCTCATACAATTTTAATTTTCACAACATTCTAGTATTTTTCATATTTGATGATACAATCGGAACAAAAGGGATGCAGTCAAAATATGTACATCTTTAACCTCCGTACAGATTGCGTCCCTAATATGTTATTTATTTTTAGGATAAAATATAGATGCTAACAAAGATTCCAAGAGTTCTTGATTTATCTAAACAAGTATTGTCTACCAATAGAGGTATGGCTAACACTAGAATGATGATGCCTTCTGGCAGAGCAAAAAAATTAGCTGAAACTGTGCTTGGCAAAAATGCAATATCTCCATCCTTAGCAAAAGCTTCTGTAGCAGCTGGTGTAACTTTTGGAGCTGGTCTTCCTTTAGCCTTAACAGATCCTAAAAACGTAGGAGCAAGCTTTGCTAAAGCAAAAGTTTCTTTACAGGATGCTTTCAAAAAAATTACTGATTCTGTAGAAGATGCAGCCTTTATACCTCAATCATATTTTATGCAAGTGCAACAAGCTTATGATGAAGAAATACAACGTCAACAACAATTAAAAAATATACAAGAGTTTGGGACTCCTGAAGAACCAGAACAAATTTACGAATCTGGAGAAATAAAACCTGTATCTTTACTTATGGCAGAAGGAGGTCCGCTAGACATGCAAGAGACTCCTATGGCCCCCAATTTATTTGAGCAGATGCCTGCTCAAACAGAAGAAGTCACCCAGGCTGAAATGCAAGAGGCTCAGGGAGCCCTCCAGCAGATATTACAAGTTATTGACATGTTGATCCAACAAGGTCTATCCGCAGAAGAGATAGCTCAGTTCCTAGAGCAATACGGTATTAGTGAAGACGAGCTTGAACAAGCCGCTCAGATACTAGGTGTTGATATTAATCAATTGCTTGGCGGTCAAATGCAACAACCTCAAGAGCCTATGATGATGGCAGCTGGCGGTCCTAGTGAATCTCAAGCAGCTCAATTACAATTAGCTCAAATGCAAGCTCAAAGTATGCAACCAAGCCAAATGCCTATGATGCAACAACCCCAAATGCAACAAAGTATGTCCGACAACGAGCCAAGATTTGAGGATAGATCTCCTGAGAACCAAATATTTTCATTACAAACCTCTATTGACAACCTAATGTCTGAATACGACATGTTGGTTCGTAACAAAGAGTTTGATCGTGCTCAAGCAGTTGCTAATGAGATTAATAATATAGATGTTCAAATATCTCAAATAAAAGCACAAATGCCTATGGGATTAGGCGAAAAAAAAAACTAAATAGTTCCCCTGACGTAGGTTCAATTACTCCTATATCTCCCTTTGAAATGAATGAAGCCTTTGGTGGACCCCTGTATCAAATGCTAAATCCTGCCGCTCAACAATTTGTAGACAAAATGGGTATGCGTGGGGGAGGTTTAGGAGGTCTTGCAGCTGAGACTATTGGGCCAGGTGGCAAGATAAAACTTAGTGCCAAAGCTAAAAAGTTGGTAGATAAACTATTAGCTGAAAGAAAACGTGAGTTAAAACTTACTAAAAATTACGATCCTGATGAAAGGTTAGCTGCTGAAAATAGGGTAAAACAAATTGAAAAACAAATAGATAAAATCGTAGCAGATGACCAATCCTAGTTTTTCTCATTTATCTGATTCAGAGATACGTGAAACCCTAATGCTCAAAGAGAGACTCTCTCTGATCAATACACAAAAGGAATGTCAGGATTCCTTCCTAGGTTTTATAGATTACATGTGGCCAGAGTTTATTTGTGGCCGTCACCATAAGATCTTTGCACAAAAACTAGAAGAGGTAGCCTCAGGCAAATGTAAACGGTTAATCGTAAACATGCCGCCAAGGCATACTAAATCCGAGTTCTGCTCTACCTATTTCCCTGCTTGGATTATGGGTAAGCAACCTAATCGTAAGATTATGCAGACCACTCATACAGGCGAGCTAGCTGTAAGGTTTGGCCGTAAGGTCAGAAACATGATGGATACTGAAGAGTATAAAAAAATATTTAGTAAAGTAGAACTACAAGCTGATTCCAAATCTGCTGGTCGTTGGGAAACTAACAAAGGTGGTGAATACTTCGCAGCTGGTGTCGGAGGTGCTATTACAGGTAGGGGTGCGGATTTACTTATAATTGACGATCCACACTCAGAACAAGATGCCCTGTCACCAACAGCTATGGAAGCTTGTTGGGAATGGTACACCTCTGGACCTAGACAAAGGTTACAACCAGGAGGAGCCATTATCCTTGTGATGACAAGGTGGAGTTCTTTAGATCTTACCGAAAAACTTTTAGAAGCCCAAAAAGAAGAACTTGCCGACCAATGGGATATTGTAGAGTTTCCAGCTATCTTTGAAGAAACAGGTAATCCTTTATGGCCTGAGTTCTGGGATATTAAAGAGTTGCAAAAAGTAAAAGCTTCTTTGCCTACCCAAAAATGGAATGCACAATGGATGCAAACCCCAACATCCGAAGAAGGATCTATTATCAAGCGTGAGTGGTGGAATCCCTGGAAAGCTGATTCCTTGCCCCCTGTAAAATATATTATACAAAGTTACGATACCGCCTACAGTAAGAAACAAAACTCAGACTATTCTGCGATTTCTACTTGGGGTGTTTTTCAACCAACTCCTGACGATCCAGACTCTATTATTTTGCTTGATGCCCAAAAAGGTAGGTGGGACTTTCCTGAACTTAAACGGGTAGCCTACGAAGAATATAAATACTGGGATCCTGATATGACCCTGATTGAAAGCAAAGCATCTGGTACCCCTCTTACCCACGAACTTAGAAGGCTTGGTATACCTGTTGTGAATTATTCTCCTACAAGAGGCCACGATAAATCTACACGTATGCACTCAGTCGCACCAATCTTTGAGTCTGGTTTAGTATGGGCACCAGAGAAAAAGTTTGCAGAGGATATGATAGAAGAGTGTGCAGCTTTTCCCTTTGGAAAAAATGACGATTTGTGTGATACTATGTCTCAAGCCTTAATGCGTTTTCGTGAAGGCGGATTAGTGTCATTACATGATGATTATTTAGAAGACACTAGACCTGTAGTTAAAAGGGCATATTACTAATGGCAATAGAGAAAGAACCGAACAATATACTAAACTCCCAAAACACCCTCGAAGGAACTGAAGATATGCAAGTTGCTATCGAAGCAATTGAAGAGGCAGGGCAAGAAGATTTTGAAATACAAGAGGACGGTAGTGCAGTCCTAAACGGTATGGATGATATGCCAATGGATACTGGCTTTGATAGTAATATTGCAGAGTCACTTGATGATGATACTCTCAACGGTATAGCAATAGAGCTTACCTCTGGAATTGAAAAGGATAAGTCTTCAAGAGAGGATTGGGAAAAAACTTATACAGACGGCCTTAAATATTTAGGTATGAAGTTTGATCAAGAAAGATCAGAACCCTTTGAAGGTGCTTCTGGTGTTATACATCCATTATTAGGTGAAGCAGTCACAAACTTCCAAGCCCAGGCCTACAAAGAGCTGTTACCTTCTAACGGCCCAGTCAAAACTCAAGTTATAGGTAAATACGATTCAGTAGTTGAAGAGCAAGCTCAAAGAGTTAAAGATTTCATGAACTATCAAATAACCCACGTTATGGAAGAGTTTGACGAAGAGTTAGATCAAATGTTGTTTTATTTACCTTTGGCAGGTTCTGCGTTTAAAAAGATCTATTATGATGAGTCATTAGGTCGTGCAGTATCTAAATTTATTGCACCAGAGGACTTAATCGTACCTTATTTCTCTACAGATCTAGAAACATGTCCTAGAATCACAAATGTGGTCAAAATGCCTGAAAACGAGGTCAAAAAGCTTCAAGCAATAGGTTTTTACCGTAAAGTAGAGGTTCAAAGCGTTGATAGTGACCAAGCTAGCCAAGTTCAAGAAGAAATCAACGAATTATCAGGTATAGAGCCTAGTTATGATACAGGTGAGGTA
>VMHT01145902.1_pt1 | contig 12547 bp, 11 predicted proteins | sample 4693611 | NCBI WGS metagenome assembly VMHT01 (sample SAMN12280063, study PRJNA550983) | marine metagenome | isolation source: seawater sampled from same location over 5 years 0.02-0.2 micron viral filtrate | place: USA: collected off the coast of southern California halfway between the port... ...
GGAGCGAAGTACAAATCGCTTTAGACAAGCACTTCGAGTACTCACGTCTTATCGAAGACATCACTGAGACTCAAGCATTGTCTTCACTTCGTCAGTTCTACACAGGTGACGCAGGTTACGCTCTAGCTAAACAAGTAGACACTAGCTTGTTTGAACTAGGTAAGTCTTTCGGTGACAACGGTGGTGATTACGTTGGTACTGGTACTTATAACTTTGCAGGTGGTACTGGTGTTGAGGCTTATGCTGTAGACTCAGTTGCCGCAGGTGACGTATTCAACGATGCGGGTTTCCGTGCTTTGATTCAAAAAATGGATGATGCTGACGTACCTATGGACAATCGTTGTCTTGTAGTACCACCATCAATCCGTAACGCTATCATGGGCATTGACCGTTATTCGTCAAGTGACTTTGTAGATGGTAAAGTTGTAAACAACGGTCAAATCGGTAACTTATACGGTATCGACATCTTTGTTTCTTCTAACTGTCCTATCATTGAAACTGCCGCGGATAACAGCGCAGGTGGTGACGTTAAACAAGCTATGTTGTTCCACAAAGACTCTATGGTTCTTGCGGAGCAAATGGGTGTTCGTTCACAGACTCAGTACAAGCAGGATTTCCTGTCTACTCTATACACTGCTGACACTTTGTATGGTACTGCTGTTCTACGTCCAGATGCCGCATTCAACATTGCTGTAAACGCTTAGTAGTACTTAAGGGGCTTCCATTCGGGAGTCCCTTTCCCCTTTTCTTTTTTACAGGAATTTTGCATGGCTATATTTAGAGGTGTAGGTGGTTCGGGAGAATCTTCGGACAATTCCTTTCTACAGGAAGTTACTGCTCAAGCGCAAGCCGCTGAAGCATCAGCTACCTCTGCACAAGCCTCTGCAAACTCCATATTAACTCTTACAGCCGCCACGGGCGCGGCAGATACCGAAGTAATCTATAACGCTTCTACGGGTGTTTTGACTGTCCCTAGAGGGGATATAGGTCCTACAGGTCCTCAAGGTTCTACAGGTCCTCAAGGTGCTACAGGAGCAACTGGTGCTACAGGAGCAACAGGTCCTGCGGGTGCTGATGGTACTGACGGAACTAATGGTACTAATGGAACAAACGGAACAAACGGTACTAACGGTACAAATGGTACAAACGGTACAGGGTTTACAGCAGGTTCTTACAACGGCTCTACAGGTGTCGTTACATTTACATCTAACGATGGGTTAGGTTTTTCTACAAGTGATTTACGCGGTGCTAATGGTTCAGACGCAAGCGTAACAGCCGCTAATGTTACTGGTGTCCTCACAGGAGGAACTGGTATCTCTATAGCGAGTAACGGTACTATTACAAATAGTTCACCAGACCAAACAGTAGCCTTAACGGGTACAGGTGCTACTTCAATAACAGGTACATATCCTAACTTTACTATTAATAGCACTAACACAACGTACACAGTAGGTGACGGTGGTTTAACAACAAATGATTTTACTGATGCTGACCATACTAAGTTAAATGGTATTGAAGCTAGCGCAACCGCAGACCAGACAGGCGCGGAAATAAAGACAGCTTATGAAGCTGAAGCAGATACTAATGCTTTTACAGACGCTGAGAAGACTAAGCTAACTGGTATAGAAGCTAGTGCAACCGCAGACCAAACCGATGCAGAGATAAAGACAGCGTACGAAAACAATGCAGACACTAACGCATTTACCGATGCTGACCATACTAAACTAGATGGTATTGAAGCAAGTGCAGACGTAACGGATACAGCTAATGTTACTGCCGCAGGTGCATTGATGGATTCAGAAGTAACTAACCTAGCACAGGTTAAGGCTTTTGATTCGTCTGATTACTTAACAAGCATTGCTAATGGTTCTATAGATACTGACCAACTTGCTGATGATGCTGTTACAAACGCAAAGATAGCAGATAATGCAGTGCTTGGCGCGCAAATTAGTAGCTCGGCTACCGTAGACTTAGCAAGCAATCAGGTTACACCTTTTACTTCAACAAACACAAACTATTCAGGCGCGGCACTTGCTTATCAAATTAAAAAAACAAGATATGGCGGTGCTATTGTAGACCACGGTGGCATAGGTACAACTGGTCTTGGTTACGCTGATTCAAGGTACACATATTTATCATCAGGTGAAATTGCAGTAGGTGTATTTAGTATATTTGGTGGGACAGGTACAAATAATTCGTATTTTCAACCTCTAACGACTTCTGGTGCAAACCATAATGGTAAAATGCGGTTAGGTGCTTCTAGTGCTAAGTGGTCACAATTATACGCATCTACATCAACAATAAATACATCAGACAGAAACTTTAAACAACAAATAGAAACTTTGTCTGATGCAGAAACCAGAGTAGCTGTAGCCGCAAAAGGTTTATTGCGTAAGTACAGATTTAATGATGCAGTTGAAGAAAAAGGCAATGACGCTAGAATACACTTTGGTATTATTGCGCAGGACTTACAAGATGCGTTTACTGCTGAAGGTTTAGACGCTCATAATTACTCTATGTTTTGTTCTGATACTTGGTGGGAACATGAAGGTGAAACATACAATTATGCAGAAGCCGCACCAGAAGGTTCAACTGAAATAACTCAATTAGGTGTTCGTTACTCAGAACTCTTAGCATTTATAATAGCCGCAATATAAGGACATACAAATGACCAACGAAGCAAAACAAGCACTAGACTTAGCCGCGGCATCAACAGGAATAATGTCAGTAGCCGCATGGCTACCTCCCGTAGCCAGTCTGTTTACTATTATTTGGTTAGGTTTACGTATCTATGAATCAGATACAGTACAGAAGATTGTACATAAAAAGTAATGAGAAGACTATTTTGTTTGTTAATGTTGTTTAGCGTAGTTACACTGGCTGACAACGCTCAGGAAGGTTCTTTGAATACATTTCATGGGGACAACAGCATAACGAATAGTAACAACAGCACACAGGATACATCAACAAGTAACACGTATAATGGTGCAGGGAGTAGTTCAGAAATACCAGTAGGTTCAGCTATAACACCTAGCTATATGTCCAATGGTATTGAAACGTGTTTAAAAGGTATAGGGTCATCAGTACAGACCGTGGTAGTAGGTTGGTCGGAAGGTAAGTACAAGATTGATGAAAACTGTAACAGACGTAGGGACGCTAAGGTACTTAGTGACTTAGGCATGAAGGTAGCCGCAGTAGCCCGTATGTGTGAAGCAGTAGATGTATGGAAGAGTATGTTTATGTCGGGTACTCCATGTCCCATACTGAGTAACGGCAAGCTAGTAGTAGGTAAACGTGCTATGCTAGTTATGAAGAGACAGCCAGAAATATACATACCTGACTACAACAAAGATACACAAGATTGGTACAACACTATACTAAACATTGGAGGAGAGGACACAGATGAAGAAGATGATATTATCTCTGTTAGTGCTAAGTTCCGTAGCACAAAGCAGTGAACTAGACAACCTAATCAACACCTCCAATGCTATTGTTGACCAGATAGACCGAGGCATTAAGTTAGTCGGTGCGGCTCAAGAGTACGCATACTATGGTGACGCATTGTCAGATGGTACTATCTCTGGTACAGCACACATCAGTCCTGAGCAACTACAGGCGTACACAGCGGCTTTGTCTAGTATGTCAAACTATCAAGCCTACGGTGACTTACAGACTGTACTTGAGGAAAAAGCATACACAGAGTTAGACATGATGGATGAAGCCATTGGTGTATTTACTGAAGTAGTAGTGGACATGATTGCTGTACAGGAAGTAGCTGAGGTATCTGAGTCAGCCGCTACTCCTCAAGAGGAAGCAGAAGTACAGACTTTTGTAGCTGACAATATAGAATCATTGACAATCACTCAGGACGAGGTAGAGACGTACAACGACTCCCTAGACTCCATTGAGGAACACGCTAATAACGCTAGTGCATTCTTATCTGTAGCAGGTAACAAAGAAGCTGTAGAGTTCCTAGAGCAAGGTATAGAGAATGCTAACACTACAGCGGAAGAGACTAACATCTTTTACGATTCTAACCAACAGTGGGTTGCTATGGGTTATAACACCACTAGAAACCTTACAGCAGTTTACCTTAATGGTAATGACAATATTGGTTTAGATTTATACGTAACGGAAGCAGACATACTAGCCGCAGGTAGTGAATCAGAATATTATTTGACTGGTCCTACAGCCTATAGTTATGATTGCTTTATGAACAGTGACTGTACGGAACTATGAGTTTAGAGCAAACTGAATTAACCATTGGCGGTACATCATTTAAAGGTGTATGGATAGCCATAGTTCTAGGTATTGGTAGTACAATAGGTGGTGGCGTATGGACAGCCTCTAGCCTGTACTCAAGACTGGAAGCAGTAGAAGCTACACAGATACCCGATGTAAGCCCCATACAGCAGAATCTAGCCACTTTAGGCACAAAGCTAGAGACACTACTAAGTCAGCAAGAAAAGCTGTTAGAATTGAATACAGACGTTTCTAAGCTAGCTAATGAGATAGAGGGTATAAAAGGTACAGTAGCGAAGGCTGAAGTTATTACAAAAGATATTGGTGACGTAGGTAAGAAGTTAAAGACATTGACCAAAGAGGTAGAGGATTTGTGGCAGGGTATGGACTACCTCTCAAATCCCCTTAAGTGAGGCATTTATGTTAGAGCAACTAATCGGACCTGTTACAGGGTTACTTGACAAATTTATAGAGGATAAAGACAAGAAGAATGCCATCGCCTTTGAACTTTCGACAATGGCTGAAAAACACGCGCAGGAACTTGCGAAAGCGCAACTTGAAGTTAATAAGACAGAAGCGTCACATAAGAGCCTCTTTGTGTCGGGTTGGAGACCTGCTGTTGGTTGGACTTGTTGCATTGGACTTGCGAGTCAGTACATTCTTATCCCGATGGCAAATTTTACGCTTGCTCTTGCCGATTCTACCATTGAAATCCCTGTTTTAGATATGGCTACAATGATGCCAGTACTGATGGGTATGCTTGGTTTAGGTGCTATGAGAACTGTTGAAAAGACTAAGAAAGTACAGAGGGATAACTAATGTCAGAAATTACTCTTTTACAACGTCCACGTTATCAAGACTATCCTAGAGGTAGACGTGATATGCGTTATCACGAAGACTTGGCAAAATGGAATGCACAGAAAAATAAAGAAAAATATGTTTCTTTAGATAAAGTAATAGAGGAACAAGTTGCTGAAGATAAAGAGTTTGTAGAGTTATCAAATTTAAAAGAAAATATTTCTTCTCTTGATGACACTAATACTTATCGCGGAGACGGTACTTCCCCTATAACTATAATTGAAAACCCAGCTTATCCTATTAGTGGCAGGTCTTCTAGTCAATTTGTTACAGAACCTCAACCTGTAGGCGCGGGTGGTTATTATGCACAACAACAAAAAGAAGAACAAGCAGTAAAAGAATTTGAACAAGACATTCGAGCTGAAAACATAAGAACTGCGGAATTAACTGATTATGAAAGAACGCAAGAATCTAGTGACGCAGAAAATGTTATTTCTTTAAGAGAGCAAAATGTTTCTGGTTTATATGATGCTTACAAAAGCCCGCATAAAGATTTATTTTCAGACGGATTTAATGCTTCCACTACTCAAGATAAAATAGCTTTTTATTATAAATTATATCAAGAAGGAGAAATTGACGGGGAAGAATACAAAAATGTTTCAGCAAGTCAATTACAGCTAGACAATCCAGAGAATATATATTTTTTTGATGACGGTGATTTATTTTCTATACCTACTAACCCTAATGTATTAGACAAAGGCGTTAGTGGTCAAGTAACTTTATTTCCTACAGATGTAGTAGATTTTAAAAGTTTATCTAAAAACGCTGACGGTAATTTTATAGACACACGTTTAACAGGTTTCGAACCCGAGTCTTTAACAAACGAAGAAAACTTTAATTATGCTATAGGTGCAACAAATATAGGTATAGACCCGCTAGACGATGACTCTGTGTGGGTGAGAGATATAAGACCTTTTGTTACTTTAGTGGGTCGTTCTCTTTTAGCCGCAGTAACTGGAGGACAATCTGAATCATGGTATTCATTATATAAAGTAGCTAATGGAGAAACACTACACGGTAGTGACTATGCTAATTTAATTTTATCAGGTTTAGAAACAACAGGTGCTATACAAGCACCTACCGACACTACAAGTGGTTTTGGTTTAGGCAATTTAACCTATGACCAAACAACTGGTATAGTAAACGCCTTAGCAGATGAAGACCCTGTTACTGCTTTATTTGAATACACAGGCTATGATACAAATTTTATTGAAAAAGGTTTAAACGCTGTTGGTATTGATGCAGATACTTTTGGTGCAGACTCCGATGCTTGGACAGAGGGTTTCAACAAAATTGAACAAACTATATTAACAGGAGGAAGCGGTACAGACGAATTTGTTGATGAGTTTGGTGGTGATATTGTTAAAGGTGCGGCAGGTTACGCAGGAGATACTTTAGTTTCAGCCGCTGAACTAGCGGGGGATGTTGCAGGGGGTGTATTAGGGGATACAGTAAATTTACTTGATGACACTTTTGATTACATAGGAGATACCGCATTAGTAGGCGCAATAGAAGCGGGCGGTAAGGCACTAGGAGGTGCAATAGAATCAGGAGTAGATATAGTTGGAGAAGCAGGTCAAGGCGTTATTGATTTAGGTAAGGACATAGGCGAAGCCGTAGTAGACACTACTGATGATTTGATTGACACTTTTGGTAAAGAAGTTGTAGACCCTGCGTTGCAAGAAGGCAAGAAAGTAGCTGAAGCTGTTGTTGATAAAGCTGACGAGGCTCTTGATTATTTAGGCGAAGAGTACGTAGACCCTGCTTTACAACAAGGCAAAGAAATAGGTCAAGACATTATTGACAAAGGTAAAGACATAGGTGAAGGCATTGTAGATACTGTTGATAATGTCGTTGATAAGTTTGGTGAGGAAGCTGTAGACCCTGCATTAGCAAAAGCTAAAGACTTAGGTCAAGACCTTATTGACAAAGGTAAAGACGCAGGTGAGTTCGTAGTAGATACCGTTGATGACGCTCTTGATTATTTAGGTGAAGAATATGTAGACCCTGCGTTACAAGCATTAAAAGATATAGAGTTGCCAGAAGGACCAGAACTTGAGTTCCCTGAAATAGATATAGATTTACCAGAGTTAAATGTTGATTTACCAGAGTTTACTGCACCTGATATTGACTTACCTGAAATTGATATAGACTTGCCTGAAGTAGATATAGATTTACCTTCTATTGATTTAGCAGAATCTGAAGAAAAAGAAGAAGAACCAACACAAGTCGAAAGTTTATTCGACAACGAACTATTTAAATTTGACACAAAGATTAAGTCTACACAACAAATGCTTAGTCCCTTGATGAACCTAAGAAGGTATGGATAATGACTTACTTACAATTAGTAAACAGTGTACTGCGTAGAATGCGAGAGGAAGAAACATCTTCTGTAGAAAATGCTACAGACTCCTATGTAAAACTTATAGGAGAGTTTGTCAATGATGGTAGGCGTATTGTTGAAGATGCGTGGGATTGGTCAGCACTACGTAAAACAGTAACAGTCACAACAACTAACGATGTATTTAGTTACAGCATTACAGGTACTAATAACTCATTTAAGATACTAGATGTCATTAATGATACGTCTAACTATTTCATGCGTCCTATTAGTTCTTCTTTAATGAACAAATCTTATTTGACACAGACTCCTGCAACTGGTTCACCTCTGTACTACTCTTGGAATGGTGTAGATACTAGTGGTAATGCTTTGGTAGATTTGTACCCTAAGCCTGACAAAGCATATACATTACGCTTTAACATTGTAGATAGAGCAGACCCGTTTACTCTTGATGCTGATAAGCTGTATGTACCTTCACAGCCTGTTATTAACTATGCAATAGCCTTAGCTTCTCGTGAACGTGGAGAAACAGGTGGTACTTCTTCGCAGGAACTATTTGCCCTAGCGGACACTACATTGGCAGATGCAGTAGCCTTTGATGCCTCTAGGTTTCCTTCTGAAACTGTTTGGACATACGAATAATGGCACAACAATTACAGAACATTACAGTACAAGCCCCAGGATTTGCGGGGATTAACAGTCAGGATTCACCTATATCTCTTGACCAGTCCTTTGCGGCTACCGCTAGTAACTGTATTATTGACGAATATGGGCGTATAGGCGCACGTAAGGGTTATACGGAAGTATCTACTGATTCTAGTACGGCTACACAGTTAGGTTCTAGTAGAGGCATAGAGGCTGTACATGAGTACGTTAAACGGGACGGTACTAAAATAGTATTTTCTGCGGGTAACAATAAAATATTCTCAGGTACTACAACAATAACGCCTGTGACGCTTCCTGTGGGCTATACTATATCAGCTAATAACTGGAAGATAGTTACATTTAACAATGACGTTTATTTCTTCCAACGTGGTCATAAAGCATTAAAAAGCACAGCAGGTAGCCTTACTCTTGTAGAAGTAGTAGATGGCTCACACTATGCTCCTGAAGCTAATGAAGTTATAGGTGGGTTTGGTAAACTGTGGGCGGCTGATGTATCAGGCAATAAACACACTGTATATTGGTCTGACACCCTTATTGGTACTAACTGGCATGGCGGTGCATCAGGTTCACTAGACCTTACTAATGTATTTCCTAACAGCAGTGATGAAGTTGTTGCTTTGTCTGTATTTAATAACTTCTTAATTATATTCTGTAAGCGTTCAATTATTGTTTACTCTGGTGCTGACACTACTACAACTACTGATTTTAAACTACACGACACTGTAGAAGGTGTAGGTTGCATTGCTAGAGATTCCGTACAACACACAGGTACTGACATTATATTCTTGTCTGAAGACGGTGTACGTAGCTTTGGTCGTACTGTACAAGAAAAGTCAATGCCTATGCGTGACATTAGTAACAATGTCCGTAATGAGTTGACTATTTTAGTTAGAGCGCAACTAAATCCTATTAAGTCTTTGTATAGTGCCGATGAAGCATTTTACTTATTGTCTTTACAAGACAGTCAAACTATATACTGCTTTGATATGCGTACTGCTTTACCTGATGGTGCTAACAGAGTGACTACATGGTCTAGTGTTAATCCACGTAGTTTGGCTTTACTACAGGACGGTAGTATTTACATTGGTAGAGAAGACGGTATATTTAAGTATGAAGGCTATCAGGATAATGGTAGTTCTTATTTGATGTCTTACTACAGTAATCCACTAAACTTTGGTAACTCCACTAACCTTAAGTTTCTTAAAAAGTTTAACATTACAGTTATTGGTAACGTAGCTTCCAACACTACATTAGCTTGGGGTTATGACTACGATGGTGGGTTTATTAAGAAACCTTTTAGCACGGCTTTATCTAATACACCTATATCTGAGTTTAACGTAGATGAGTTTAACATAGGTAAATTTACAGTAGGTACAGACATACAACGTCCTTCGGTTAATACAAGTGGTAGTGGTACTGTAGTAACTATAGGCATTGAGTCAACTATTAATGGCGCACCTTATTCAATACAACAAATAGACGTACACGCTCTTCTAGGGAGATTAATTTAATGAGTGATTATACTATAACAACTAACTTTGGAGCAAAAGATAGTCTTCCTTCAGGCAACGCGGGTAAGGTAATTAAAGGCTCTGAGTTCACAACTGAATTTACAAACATACAAACAGCGATAGCAACTAAGGCTGACACAGCGGGTGACACATTTACTGGTGTGGTAAACTTTAGTGCTGACGTAGCTGTTAATACTAACACACTGTTCGTTGATGTGTCTGGGGGCAACGTAGGTATAGGCACTGCTAGTCCTGCAGAAAAGCTACATATTTCAAGAGCAGACGTTGGAACTTTGGCTAGGTTTGTAACTCAAGATGGAACAAACAATCCAAGTTTACAGATATCAACAACAGATACAGGCGTTAAGGCACGTTCTGCATTCGGCACAGGTATTGTAGGTTCATTTGAGATTGAAACGGCAGGTGGTAGTTCCTATTTAGCATTTAATCCTGATTCTACTGAAGCTATGAGAGTTAAGGCTAATGGCAACGTAGGTATAGGTGTTATTAATCCTAATAAAAAGCTACACGTTAAAGATGGCGATATTCGCATTGAATCTACTTTTCCTCGCTTGTTCCTTACAGATTCTAATAATAATTCAGATTTTTCTATTATTAACAATAATGGTAAATTCAGTATTTATGATGATACTAACGCTGCGTACCGTATGGCAATTGACTCAGCAGGTAAAGTAGGCATAGGTACTATTAATCCTGACAATACTTTAGACGTAGAAGCTACACAAGATACTGTAGCTAATATTTTGTCTAACGGTTCTTATGCGGCTAAATTCAGTTCTTCAACTGCAGGCGATGCAGGTAGAACGCAAGGTATTCTTTTGTCAGGTGTGTACGCTAATAATAGAGGTGTTGCGTTGTTGGCTGAAGCACAAAACGATGCTAATGCACATGACTTTGTTATAGCCACAAGTGACGCCAGTTCTACACCTACAGAACGTATGCGTATTGACTCATCAGGCAATGTAGGTATAGGCACTGCTAGCCCTGCTTCTACTGTGCATATACAAGCATCTGCTAATGCTTTACAGCTAAACAACGCTAATGAAGATACCTACATGAAAGTGTGTGGAGATAGAGCGCAGTTTGGATATAGGGCTTCTGACGGATACGCTATAGTACAGGGCGCAGGGGGTAAAGGTGTTGCTTTTGGTGTTAATAACGCTACCTTTGGGTCTGGTGAAGCCATGCGTATTGACTCATCAGGCAACCTATTGGTGGGTACTACTACACAGTTCGGTACTGACGGCATATCATTAAACCAAAGTGGATGGTTTTATGTAAGACGCACAAGCGATAAAGCAGCTACTTTTCGTTTAGACGGTAACGATGGCGATATTATTACGTTTGACAAAGCAGGCTCAACTGTAGGTAGTATTGGTAACACGACAACGTCTTTATTTATTGGCTCAGGCGATGTTGGAATTAGGTTTGATGGCGCAAACGATAGAATAAGACCTGTAGGTAATGCGTCCAGCCTAGAGGCTGTAAGGAACGGTGCAATAGACTTAGGTGATTCAGGCGCACGTTTCAAAGACCTACACCTATCTGGCGGTGTTTACTTAGGTGGCACAGGTTCAGCCAACAAGTTAGATGACTATGAGGAAGGCACTTGGACTATGCGAATACAAGAGTCTGATACTGGCAATCAATCTTCATCAACTAATGCAAACTGTAAATACACAAAAATCGGTAATGTGGTTCACGTTCAAGGGCGAATGGGTGACATAAACAATGACGCTTTTGCAGGAACTGGTAATTTACAGCTTGCAGGATTGCCTTTTACTCTATTAGGAGCAAACACAACAAGAGCGCACGGTTCTTGTCAAGTAAATGGTTTGTCAGGAACTGGTGTAGAAAGTGGATTGTTTGTACAAGGTCAAAGTGGCACTAACTACTGTCTTATTAAATTTCAACAGACAAGTGGCGGAGCAGGGACAATACAAACATCTCAGCTAAGTAATAGCGATACATCAGATATTTTCTTCTCATTGACTTATACAACAACTTAACCAATACCCCTAGTGGATGCTAGGGGCAGACAAAAGGAAAACAAAATGGCTTTAACAAAAGAAGTATCAGCAGACAAAATTGAAGTAGTAACTACAGCGGAAGGTACAGTAGTCCAAGTACGTACAGCTACTAAGGTATTAGAAGATGGCGAGGTAATCTCAAGTAGTTATCATCGTCATGTAATCCAATCAGGTGATGACTACAGTTCTGAGCCTACGAATGTACAGGCGGTTTGTTCCGCTGTATTTGCTTAGGAGAACGTATAATGGGTTTAACTGATGCAATAACAGGTGGGGCGCAAGCCTCGGCAGTAAAAAAACTATTTGATGATGCTATAGATGATGTAGAAGCATTGGGACTAACAGCGCAAACAGGGGCTGAAACCTTAGCAGGTGACGTTTATACAAAGTCTCAGTTTAAACCTTTTACTGTTACTACAGGATTAGGTACGGCTAAAGCGACTGATGAAGGTGGTTATACTTTAACTATGACACCTGAGCAACAGGCGTTACAGACGTTACTACTCGGTCAAGCACAGGGTTTATTCGGCAAGGTAGGGGTAGACCCTAGTACGGCACAGGCTGACCTGTATGAGCAAATAAGAGCCACACAACGTCCTGAAGAAGAACGTAATCGTTTAGCTTTAGAAGAGCGTATGTTGTCTCAAGGACGTATGGGCTTAAGTTCTTCAGCATACGGTGGTTCTTCTCCAGAGTTGCTAGCGCAGGAAACGGCAAGACAAGAGGCTATGGCTAGAGCAAACTTAGGAGCGCGTACTCAAGCTATGTCTGAACAAGCACAAGCATTAACAGCGGCTACTGGTCTGCTTGGTGCAGGTTATATGCCACAAGAACAAGCGCTAGGTGCATTAGGTTATGGTATTGATTTAGCTAAAATA
>VMHT01125530.1_pt1 | contig 12546 bp, 10 predicted proteins | sample 4693611 | NCBI WGS metagenome assembly VMHT01 (sample SAMN12280063, study PRJNA550983) | marine metagenome | isolation source: seawater sampled from same location over 5 years 0.02-0.2 micron viral filtrate | place: USA: collected off the coast of southern California halfway between the port... ...
TGTCAACAACAATTTTATTTAAAGCGTCAACATCCGCTAATATACCTACATATGCTCCTTCAGTAGAAGAACCATCGTGATTATGTCCTCCACTAAATGCAAATGCTGCTAATACTGCGTCAAACTCACTGTTGAGTGGGGCTGCTGTAATTGTTTCCCCATCCGCAATACTACTAGAACTCTGTCTCGCATATCCTGCCATTATCTTAACCCTGCCTCCTCATATTGAATTGCAAAACCAAATATACTATAAGGGTTTGCACTACTTGTTGTAACAAAACGTAACAACATAGAACTTCCTGAACCTTGTATTCCTTGTTTAATAACTGCTTTAGTTGCACCACCATATACAAAACCTGCTGTATTATAGTTTGTTGCAGTATCTCTATACTCTGCTTTAGCTCCTGTAGATGCTATTGTATAGTCTGTAGGACTAAATACATCTGCATCATCCCAATCATAATCTGCAGTAACCAAAAAGTTATTATCTCCTTCAGGTCTAGTAAATATACTTACTCTACTAAACAATTTTCTTAATTGTGGATTACCAAAATCTAAAAAAGGTGTTTTATAAGAAGCGAACACATTAGTTCCTCCAAATGTTCCACCTCTTTCTTGTCTATACACTTTACCATCAAAGTCTCCGTGTAAAACAAATTCATCGTCTCCTATAAAACCACTAGTTGCACAAGAAGCTCTAAAACCTCTTAAATCTCCAAACTCCCATCCTGCTCTTTGGTCCGATGTTCTTAATGACCCTATGAATCCTGCAGTACTAGTTGCACTTAAACCTGATTTACCAAACATGTACCTAAACTGTGATTTTTCTTTTACTACTACACTAGTTAATTGGTCGTATGTAAAATCAATATCTATTAACTGTAATGCATTTTGAATAGGTTTTGAAATTGTAGCTAATTCAACATCACCAATTCTTTCTGTAGCTTGAATAGTTCTTATTCCATCAGGTGCTAAAAATAATACATCACCACCTATTTCTATTATGCTATCACTTGCAAGACATCCTACGCTACTTGAAACTTCTGCTAAACTAAAGTTAGCGGTAGAACTTCCTGTTAATTTTCTTATATCTGTTTTACCAAATATATAAAGAGCATCTCTAAATCTTTTTATGCCCATTATGTCAAAGCCTACATTTATTACCCCTGCTCCACTAGCTGCTGTAAAATCGCTATCGCTATTAGGTGCGGTAAATACTAATAACTGAGGAGACTGACTCATGCCTGCAAAAAACAAATGGCTTCTATATGTTTCTGCAAACTTAGCATTATCTACATCAGACGATCCGTTTAATTTTGTCCATGTAGTGTCTACTAATTTCATTGGAAAATTAATACCATCTGTTAGTATTAATGTTTTACTTCCTGTAAAAGAGTGATTTAGTGTTCTTACTCTTGTTACATTAGTAGCAACTTGTCCAGATGTCAAGCTAGTTGATGACCATCCTACCCCTGCTGCGTACTTTAATACATCATAATCATTTCCTGATGCTTCTTTTCTAGCTGCATATATAGAACCATTATATATAGCTAGTCCTAATATTTGCCCTGTGCCTGCAGGAGTATGGTATGTAGAGTCTAGTGCTTCGTATCCACTTACTCTTCTGTAGCCACCATATTGCCCTACTTCAAAATTAACTAAAGCTGTAGCTGCACCTGGTAGGTTATCACTAAGAGCTAAGTAATTTTCATTAGTATATAAACCACCGCCAGACAGTATTTTTGCTACCTGTAACCTATCAGTCATTGACTAAGCCACTAACTCTAGTGTCACGCATTCTAATATATTTATTTATTAGTGTAGAACGCATGTAGTCTATCCCTTCTTGAAAAGCTCTAGAAGCTCTGTCTGCTTGCTCTATGTTATCTCTCATCATATATAAATGATATAATGCACCATCTATTAACGTATTTTTATACTGTGCAGGAACTTCAGGCACAGAATCTGATGCTTCTAGTTCTGTAGGTGCTTTATAATAAGTGTATTTTATTACATAAGCTTTATCAGGAGTAGGACTAAATCCTAGTTTATAATCGGGAGTTAGATATACGTATATGGGTGTATCGTAATCTCCTGAATCTCTTTGTTCGTCTGTTTCTTTATGTGTGTCTATATACTCGTCATATGTTAATGGTATAAGTCTTCTTTCTTCTACGTTTAGTGTATCATTTCTATCTAACATAACTGTGTCAATGTCTACACTCATAAATCCTGTTGTTACTGCATATTCGTTTGTTCCTGCTGTAAGAGTCTGACTAGTAGATCCATATGCAAAGCTCCACTCTCTATCTCTTGTAAATATATCTCTTTGTGAATTGTTTATAGCGTCTTTCACTAACGCTTGTACACCTTTAGCTGCACTAAATTCTGAAGAAGTCATTTCTACTTCGTTAAGTCTTCTTAATGCTTCATTTGTTACTGTAAAAAATGTATATGCCATATATTAAATGTAGGAGAGGCAAGAAATACTCACCCCTCCTAATCCTAGAATAAATCTATACTAAGTCTCTAGCTACAACATCTCTTCCTGTTTGTTGAGAAGAAATATCTGCAAGAACCGCATAAACTCTAAGTACACCACTAACACAAGCTGTATCAGTTGCTGCAACTTTCACGTCAATAGTGTCTGCTGCTGTAATTAATGCAGTAAATGTATTAGCTGCTGCTGTGTTTATGATATTGCCTTGACCATTAGAACCTGCTGCAAGATAACCAGTTGATGAAACGTCTCCGCCATCAATGATGTCATCTCCTGCTGCAAAGTCAATATCTACAGTGGCAGAACCACCTGTAAATACTGTAGTGACTTCAGCACCTGCAGTAATAACAATAGTATTAGCAGGAACTTCTAATAATTGAAAAATGTCGCCACTAGCTACGTTGGCAAATGTGCCTTCCGCTACTAATTTTGCTACATCTAATTCTTTTTCAATTACATATGCTCCTCTACGATTACCTGGTAGAGTTGCTGTTGAGTCAGAACTAACGCCTGTAGTGGATTTAGCTGTTAAATCATATGTTGCCATGTTTTATCTCCCTTACGCTGCGTTATATTTAGCTGTCACAATGCCTTCAGGTCTAAGTATTTTCCTTCCGTACATCTGCATCCCTCTGACAATGTCAGCGAAAGATTCAGGATCACGATAAGATTCAACTTTATTGATCTGAGAAGCAGTTGCTACTGCTGAACTATGTCCTGCAACAAGTACGCCAAAGTTAGTATTTTGATTTGCTGAACCAGAGGTTGCAGAACCAGTACCAACTGAAGGTAAGTTACTTGAGACATATACATCAAAACCATGTAGATTTCCGATTGAAATACCATTTACAAGTCCACCTTTATCTGCGGTGTCATTGTTTAATAGTCTAGAATCTTCGTCTGATAATAGTTCCATGAATACAGGATCTACGACTAAGAAACGACCTGCTGTATCTACTTGTTGTACATTTAATAGTCTAGCCATTCTAGCAATTACTTGAAGCGGTGTTGCGGTAGCTGTTGCTACTGCTGTCGCTCCAGGCATTCTTACTGCTAGAGGGATAGAGTGGTCGCCTGCTGAAGAAGTTGTAATGTTTCCAAAAGAACCTTTGCTCAAAGTCATTGAGGATAATAATTCATTACTTCCTGCGGTGCTTACAGCTTTAGTTCCTGATACTGTGTCATTAGCAGTATCTGCAACTGTGTTTAAAGCTGATTGTTTAAAACCAGATAGGTAACCAAGAACTTCTTGATCGTATTGATCACGAAGTCTATAGCCTGCTCTATCTGATGCCATGCTTTCAAAATTTACATGAGAGTGAGCTTCCTCAATATCATCCATTTTAAAAGCAAAGTAGTTTGCCTGATCAACAGTTAATGTAAAATCTTCATCGTCTAAGTCTTGTGGTGTGACTGTAGTACCACGAGAGTATGCTTTAACTGTTATTTCTGGCTCTTTAATAATACGGACTGTATCACCAAAGTTTGCAATTTCTCCAAAGTAGTCATTGTTAGTAATTGATTCAGCAACTGAACTCTTACGAAAAGCTTGTTGAACCTTTTGACTGTAAATAACTGGAGAGAAATTACCATTAGGTAGGTTTGTATAACCTGACGCTACTTTAAAAGCCATCTTTTTCTCCTTTTAGTTTTTAGAGGCTAACAAACGATAACTCCACTTCGTAAGGGCTGATGCTGAAAATGGGTAGCTATAAATAGGACCATGACATCAGGTAGCCTGAGTAGGATTTCATTTGAATATTGTAGAGTAGAGAATATAAAATTCTGGTCTACACGAATGTGTATTTATCTATACATACACAAAAACATTATTTTGTCAAGCAGTTAAGCAGTTATGCTCTAGCTGCTCCACTAACATCATAGACAAAGTTGCCTGAACGAATTGCTTTACTTATAGCTTCTTCGTTTGCAGAGTATTCTTGTGACGTCATTTTAGCTACTTCTGACTCTAATATGTTATCAGATCCCGTAGCATTATTAGTAGGGCTAGTAGCACTTTTAACATTCACTGCTCTTGCTGCATCTTTTTTAGATGTTTTCTTTTTAGTTGTTTTTACTCCCATGTCTGCTTTATACAGATCTATGGCACGTGCTGCTGCACGAGGATCATCTTCGTTTTCATAAAGAGCTTTTTGAATATACTCAGGCTGTTCTTCTGCCCAATCATGAAACTCAGGATTATCTCTAATTTCTGTAAAATCAGGATGTATCTGTAATAGTTCCATTTCAGCACGTTCTCGTGTAGTCAATCTTTCTCTTTCTGTTAAAGAATTTAATCTTTCTTCAATATCTTTGTTTTGTTCTACTGCTTTTTTCATAGCAATAGTTTCTACAATTTTAGCAACGTCTGGATACTCAGAAGCCCATGCATCAATTTCTTCATCTGATTTAGGTAGCTTCATTTCTTTTTTAGTAGCTGCTGATAATTGTTTTTTAAGATCAGCTAATTCTTTATCTTTTGCTTCTGTAGTTTTTTGCATATGCCTACGCAAATCACCATAACGTTTTTTAAATGATTCATCTTCAGCTCCATTAGCTGTTTGCTCAACAGTTTCTGAATCTTCAGGTGTTCCTTCTCTTTCTTTTAGAGCTTCTTCTGCAGCTAATTCTTGCATAGTGGGCTCTGCTCTTTGGTATCTTACAGGTTTTTGCATGATAGTATCACCTGTTTGTTCATCTATTTTTACTTTTACTTCTTCGTTTGACATTTACGTCTCCTTGTTGGGGCTACTTAGTTGCCTATTGCTAGGGGTTAGTAGGTAGCCATTAAACGAGGGCTAAGTAATCCTTGTGATTCTTGTGGTGTAATTTCAGGTTCTTGAGAATTATATATTTTTCCTGAAGAACCTCCCCACGCAGAATCAGGAGTACCTCCCTCTTTAAGAGTAGCTATTTTACTCTTTACAAATTTTGGAAGAGCTTCTATAGAGCCTCCTTTTTTCATTCCTGTGTAACCATAGTTATCAAATCCTGTAAAATCTTGGAAATTTGAATTTGTGTAATTAAAAGACCCATCAGGGTTAACGCCTGTTCCTGTATCTAAAGGTCTAGACCCTCTATCCCATTCCCAGTTATCTCCTAGATAAGTTCTCCAATCTGTTATTGCTGTAGTTACTTCATTGGCTACAGTGTCAAATTGAGCATTATGCTCTGCTCTAGAAAGCTGTCCTTGAGAACCATCAGCCATCATATAATGTTCGCCTAGTATTCCGTAACTGTCTAGACCTGGCATAGAATAATATTTGTATTTATTTTTTCTTTCTATAGCTCTTCCTTTTACATAATCATATTGACCATTTAATATAGCAGATGAATAGGCTAAGTCTTGTACACCTGATTGTGCTGCAAAATTAGTTATGTCGTCAAACCATTGATACATTTCGTCTACCGCAGTTTCTGACCTTCCAAAATCTTTTTCAATAAATATTCTACCATCTTCAGAAGCTACTATAATTTCTAAACCTCTTTCATTACCAATTTGAATAGATATGTGACCACCTATCTGAGTTTTGTATTCTTCTTCCATAACTTTTGTATAATCTAGTACAGGAGCTAACAGTGCTGATGCACCGTCTCTATTGCCTTGGTGATACTTATCTCCTGTTAGACCATCTTGTGTTATTGTGTATTCATCCGCACTTACATTAGAATAAGCTATACCTGTTTTATTAGAAGGTTTTTTAAGGGCATCATAAATTACTAATAATGCTGCAGCAGTTAACATTACAGGACCTGCTACTGCTAATGCTTTTGAAGAAGCAAATGAACCTGATGCCCATGTAGCTCCTGATGCAGCAGCCCCTGATACAAACGTAGCAGCTCCTCCTACAAGACCTAATCCGTTTTCAACAGAAAGACCATTTTTATACATGTCATATAAACTAAACACTGCGGCTGATCCACCTACTGCCATTGCAGCAGTTGCTCCTGCTCCAGTTCCATATACAGATTGAGCTCCTGATGTTATAGAACCTAATTTTCCTCCTGCTACTGCTGTAGAAGCTAAAGGTTGAAATCCTGGTAAAAGTTTACTAGTTCCTGAAATTAATTTATATCCTGCTACTGCAGTCGCTACAGCTCCTACTGCTGCCATTTCAGCAGGTACTTCTATACCTTTTACTTTACCTGTTACTCTATTTAAACTAACTCCATCAGGTAACATTTCTGAAGGCTCAGTTGATACAGGTCTAGTTAAATAATCTTTTGATGCAGGCAGCACGGTATCTACTTGCCCTGGTTTTACAACACCAGTGCCAAGACTTTTTATAACACCGTCTTCTTCAGGAACAACTACAGAAGGTAAATCTTCTGATCCTTTTATAGTTTGTATTTCTGTAGGTAAGTTTGCATATTCTTCTCTAGCTACATCTCCTGGTGATTCTTTTTTTACAAACGGAGTTGATGTATCTGGTCCTGCAAATGCTGCTCCGTCTTTATATCCCATTATACCTGTTTTTCTGTTTATCATTTTTTGTCTCCAAAATCAACTTTTTTACCATCAAAGATAATATCTTCACCTGCATCAATAGCATCTTTTAACTTTTTATTAAATTGTTCAGCAGTTTGTATGTTAACTCCTCCTTGCTTACTTGTGTCTACGTTGTCTAAAAAAGAATCTAAAGCGTTTAGCTGTAAAAGTTCTTCTTCATTTTCAAATTGTATAGTTTTTCCAGGAATAATATCTACTGAACTACCATCAAATATTTGTATCTGATCTTCATCTAATTCTTTTTGCCATGTTCCTTTAAACTTTAAATTTTTTAATGCCATTACAGTTCTTCTGTTTTCTAATATTCCCCAATTATTTAAATGTCTGCTATCTGTATCATACAAATAATTATCTTTACTAGATTTAGGTGGTACTAATGTCGTTGAGTAGTCAGGCACAGGTGAATATATTTTTTGTTGCATTTGCATAGGGTCTAAATACCTATATTCTAGATAATGTTGTTTTTGTTTTTTTGTAAGATCTTTCCACACTTTTGTCTCTAGTGCAGGAGCAACGTAATCTAATTGTTTATTGTCATATAATTTTGTCAATTCTTTAGTTAGTAGCTTTCTATGTCTAGAATTAAAAGGATCAAAAAGATCTTTTATAACATCTTTAGGTACAGAAACTTCATATAAAAATCCTTTTGTTCCTTCATCATCTACCATTCCACTAACGTACTTTGTTGAATTATCTTTATCTACAGCTAAACTTAATTTTGTATCTTTTCTAAATTCTGTTAGTGGTGTATACTGTACACCATCATGCGTTAACCCTGAATCAGGGTGTTTTATTTGAATGTCTGCCATTTGTCTACCTAACGCATCGTCAGGAAGATCGTCAGGAACTCCTCCGCTATCTCCATGAAATAATTTTATGCTTCCTTTTTCTGTGCCTTGATCTAAATTGTTTACAAAATTTCTTCTTGTAATAGTTGGTATAGTTTTATATAAATTTTTACCGAATTTAAATGCTTGATCTCCTGCAACACCTAACACTGTTCCTGCTGTTACGCCTATTCCTGCCCCAAATGCTGAACCTTTTAATCTATCTTCTGTTCCAAAAGTTTCAGGTGCTCCAAGACCGTATAAACCTCCTTCTATAGCCCCTGTTGTTGCAGCAGTTTTTGCTATACCTTTTACTCCTAATCTAGCTGCTGATGCTGCTATCCCTGTTCCTGTAACAAGTGCTCCTGCTCCTTCTGCTATTGTTGCTGTTACAGGATTTTCTTCTTTATAGTTTTTCATTTCTTCTTTAATAGTAGAAATATTATTTTTATAAGTATCATCCCCTACTCTAGAACGTACAAATGCTTCAAGCTCATCCCCAAAACCTAATGCAACACCTTGACCTAAAAAATACCTTGTTAAATTTTTAATATCATAATTTTCTTCAGTTTCTGGATAAGGGTTTGTAGAACTTCCATAATTAGAATAATCTTCTTCTATAGAACCACCTTCTTGTAGTTTTGCTATAGGTTTTTTTTGTGTTCTTCTAGCAAATTCTAAACCTAGTTCATAAGACCTTTTTATTATATCTTCCATATTCATAGAAGTAGGTTTAGTAGAACTACTATTACGTTTTAAAGAGTTGTAGATTTTTTCTGTTGTGCTGCTCATGCTAGACAGGAGCACCTTCAGGCATAGTAGGACCTAATAAACCTTCAGGAGCTTCTTCTTGAGGACTTACTAATTGACCTTCTTGATCCATTACATTTAATCCGTCAAGAGCACTCTTTCTCATTTTTTCATACTGGGCTAAACCATGATACCTAACTACATTAGCAGGTACTACAAGTTCTCCTTCAGATAATAGAACGAGTTGATCATCCGCTACTTCTTCTGCGGTTGCACCTGGTGGTGCTACTTCTATGCCTAAGCTCTTTGCTTCTTCTGCCATTTCTGGAGACAATGAATCTTCTGATGGTGGTGGTGGTGGCATTCCTCCCATAGGTGGCATTGCTATATTGCCCTCTGCGGCTTTACGTATGTACGCTCCGCCTGTTCTTACTGCTGCCATTGGTATATTTCTTGGTTTTTTCACGATGGTTTCTCCTCCTTGTTGTGATGCTAAATCTTGTTGTGATGCTAAATTTGTTTTTTTATCTAAATCTATTACAGATTCTAATTGAGTTATATAAGAGTTTTTACTTGAGCCTCCTAGACCTGTTACGTTTTGGTCTGGAGTAGCTACGTTAGGATCTCCACCAAAAGCTTTTGTCATTTTATTATTGTCTATTTTTACCATTTATTTCTCCTTGGCTGATTGATTGGCTTCTTCTCTAATAGTCATAAATCGTTGAAGCTCTTGTATACAGCCCTGTAAATGATGTAGTTTACAATGGTCTGTTTCTCTTATTAAATTTAATACATGTGCATCTATTCTATCTTGAGCATACTTATGCAATGCATCAATATGTTTAGGGTCGTTTACACAAGGTAATAGTTTTTTAGCTGTTTCTTTTATCATTGTATACCTTCATTTGAGCCTGGTAAAGGAGCAGAAAATCCTGGCATATCGGGTTCAGGAGCTCCGCCTGGTGCTATGTTACCATTGCCTGCTCCTGCAGGACTAGCTGCTGAAGCTGTACCTGCTCCAGGCATTGAAGGCGGTGGTGTTGTATTACCTGGTTGTGAAGGCATCATTCCTGCTGCTTTTAATATCTCAGCTTGTCTAACAGCCTCTCTTTCATCATTAACAAATTTTTCTGAATCTAAATCAAATGAGTGAGCTATTTCTCTTAGTATTACAGGGAACTTTATAAAAGGTGCTAAAGTAGGATTAGAACCAATCTGCATAAGTTGTAATAGTCTTTGACTTCTTACTTCGTTACGCATAAGGCTTTCTGTACCTCTAGCTTTTACTTCTATATCACCTTTTATTTCTGGATCAAAATTAAACTGTTGATTAAAGGCATAGAAAGATTCTCCTAATGGTTGTAGTAGATAATCATCTATATTTTTAATAACAGTCTTAATAGATAATTGAGCAGCACCCATTAACATAGATATACCTGATGCGGTTCTACCTACACCAGTAACCCCTGTCTGCCCATGAGAGAAAGAAGGTATTCCTGTAGCTTCATCTGACAGCACCCTAGCCTTATCAAACATCTGCATGTTTTGATTTGACACATTAGGATAACTAGTAGCAAACAAAGACTGACCAGGTGCTCCACCTTGCCTTCTAAAAATTTTACCAGGATAGAGTTCTAAGTCCTGCCCTGGTACGAGATTAGTTTCGTCAATCTCAAATATAAGGTTTCCTGATAAGACAGCATTATCTACTGCCATACGCATAAACCCATTCATTAGTTGTTGTGTGTCTGACATATTTTCTGCTAGACCTACACCATAAAAACTGTATGGATTTAACTCAAAAGGAGCAGCGAAATAAGGAATCCTATTAGGAATGAAAGGATTGATGGCAACTCTAAGAACTTTCCCATTTCCAACCCAGACGTTAACTTGAACGGTATCAAATTCTTTAAGGTCGTCAGGAATGTCAAGACCTGCGTCTTCTGCCATATCTTTGTCAATGTTTCCCCAATACTCATAAACTTCAAATCTATCCACGCTATAATTTTTTGTATCTTCATCTTCAACTTGTGTCTCCCACCATTTACGGACATAATTAGTGCCCTTTTCTATACATTCGTCAACAGCAGCGCTATCAAAGAAAGGTCGTTTTTTTAATCCTCTTAAATCTGAAGTAGACATCTTATGTCTTTGTACTACATATTCAGCTTGTTCCATGTTTTTAGCATCTGGATCAGGATAAAAATTCCAGACAGAAACAAATTCTAATTGAGGTACTGTAGTAATAGTTGGATTATACTCTACTGCACCTTCTTCGTTTTCTTCCCACTTAGGAGATTCTTTGTCTACTGCAAAAGGACCTTTAAGAACTCCTGTACCAAATAAAGACATTTCAAATGCAGCAGAACGTAAATGCTTAGAAGCAGAAGATTCTTCTAACTGATCTAATATAGTCTTCTCCATTTTTTTAGCAGCTTCATCTGCAGGGTGGTATGTAATAGCTGTAGGAGTTAGACCTGGACCTTCTTGTAAATTAGGTAAGTCTTTTTCTAGTCTATCTCGTAATATACTATTAGTAGCTCCTGCAGGTAAATCATTACCATCTCCAGGAAAACCATAAGGAGACTGAGCATTCTCTTTAGGTGCTAAAGGATCAAAATTAATTGACTCGTCTATTCCTTTAGGCATCCTAGTAGAATTTATACCTAATGGAAACTTTTGTCCTGCAAATAATACATCTGTTATTTGACCATAGGCAGCCATAACTTTTGTTTTAGTTACTTTAATAAATACTTGACTTTTTTCTGTGTCAGTAAATTGATTATCATTTCCGTAGATACCTCTATAATTCTTGTAAGAATCTATCCATCTTTTTTCTTGATCGTATCTTGCATCTTGCGATTTTGTAAACGCAGAAACTACATAAGAAGAAAGTAATGAACCTTCTTCATCAATCATTAATTCTTCCATTTCTACTTCTTCATCTGCCATGTTGTATCCCTTTAATAACCAAATGACTCATCAAATGGTTGCCATTTTTTTATTTGTTGAGTTGCATCAAAACCAAATAAAGACCTTGGCACTGGTCTAGACATTACACCATAACGCAATGCGTCATAGCCATGATCATAATCTATCTTAGTATTTATGTCTTCTGGATTATTTTTATCTAAAGGTAGTTGAGGTAGCTCTGCAATTAATTGTGTACAATTCTCAAAAAACTCTATACCTGCTTCATCCATTTCTTCGTCTACTCTTAATAGTCTATGTATCTCATTCTTACCTGCTATACGACTTCCTTTTGTTCTATCTGAAGGTCGCCATCTACATCCTTTAAGTATCATTGCTTCTGCTATACTAGGTCCTGTTTGACCTCTTTGATGCCAACAAGAAGAGTCTAGTATGCCATATGCTATGCTGTCGTCTGTCTCTCGTTCAATCCTTAGTATAATATCTGCTAACTCATCTGCAGTTTTTTTACGTACATATAGTTCTCTATATACTATAATATGTCCATCTGGTCTAGCAGCCATCCATAATACTACTGACCAAGAGCTGTAACCATAATCACAAGCTCTAAATCTTCTCCATGAAGAAGGAATGTCATAGGGTTTAACAACATGTATATCTCTGTTAAACTCTCCGAAGGCTGCTCCTTCTGCTATATCCCATGATCCTTCTAGAAGTTGTTTACGTTGAACTTCTGGTAAAGATAAAAGGTTAGCTTCGTATTCACCTGACTCAGATAAAAATGGATTATCTGTTAGTTTAGCAGGTATAAACCTTCTTTTAAACAGGGATTGCCCTGCCTTCTTATGTGCATCTGGATACTTTAAAACGTTGCCTGATTCTATATCAGTTGCAGGAAACGGTTCATTATAAGGAGAAGGATTAATAAACATCTTCTTAACCCATATATGACCTGGTCCACCAGGATTGCTTGTAGCTCTCATATGTATAGGCAGTGAAGGATCAGTTGTTCTAAGCCTTGACCTTAA
>VMHT01105458.1_pt1 | contig 12542 bp, 19 predicted proteins | sample 4693611 | NCBI WGS metagenome assembly VMHT01 (sample SAMN12280063, study PRJNA550983) | marine metagenome | isolation source: seawater sampled from same location over 5 years 0.02-0.2 micron viral filtrate | place: USA: collected off the coast of southern California halfway between the port... ...
AAACTTTAAAATTGACAAGGACGATGCTTATAGAAAGCAGACGGCTAAGGTGCCCTGGCACATGCAGATAGAATTCCGTGATGACAAGGGCGATCCTTGGTACATGGATCAAGCGGAGAGATTCAATGCATTCGACTTTAATAACTTTGAAGGTTGGGAGTGTAGCAGTGGTTATAGGAGTATTATTATTCGTGAGCCTGATGGTAGTGTTAAACGATCCTATAGTTGCGGTGACCAACCACTTGGAAATATTGAGACAGGATTCCGTTTATTTGACGGGCCTGTAAAATGTACAACCAAAGCCTGTGTTTCAAGTGCTGATTCAAAAATACCCAAGCGAGCACCGGGTACACAAATGCCACTGTGGCCAGGTGATGAGACTTATAAAAAATGACACAATGCAATAGGTTTTTTGCATGGCTTCCTCATAAAACAACCAGCGGAAAAGTTGTATGGTTAACAGACTATTATATCATAACAAAATCCACTAATGTAGATCCCAGACATAAGTGGCAAGTAACAACAGTACATACTGAATGGGAATATTTTTTACTTAAACTAGGTGGTGATTTTGAAGTTCCACACAAATAAAAATTTTACGAGACATGACCTATATAATGGAACTCTATGGTTAGCAGGATGGTGTGATCATACACCTGAAAAACTAAACCATATGTTTGCTGATCATGACATTCCACAAACTCGTGGACAATTTGCCATGGTATGGCAGGGTACAGATGGTTGGTGGTTTGCACAAACAGATCACTTATGCAACTATCCCATATGGTATAGTGATGATGGTGAACATGTATACAGTTTGTGGAGTCAGGCACTTGAACGGGATAAAGCAAGTGATGAAGTATTCTATGCACAACGTGATTTGTTATATGGACAAATGACTGTGGGTATGAGAACTGGCAGACAGGAAACCAAAAGACTACAACCAGATCACTGTCTAGACAGAGGAACACAACAACGTTATAGAAATAGTATTGATCTAAACTCAGACGGACCACTAATGAAGGACTGGGGAGATATCCTAATGACGGCAGTTGAACGTAACTGTACATCAGGAGATACACTATTTCTAAGTGGTGGAAGAGATTCAACTACTATTGCCAATTGTGCAGTTGAACTGGGTATTGATCTAAATTATATACATGTAACTCGTGGCAAAGAGAATCCAGACACAACTTCCTGTAGAGAATTTGCCCACAACAGAGGCATTGATGTAGATTATATAGACCCCTGGACAGACAAACTGGACTGGAATGAATATGATTTTTGGCATGATTCAAGTTATGCACCCAAAAGACGTAGCCTTCAGATGTTGGGACTTACTACGGGACTTAGTGGAGAGCTTGGAGCATCCGAGAGTGGCAGTAAAAAGATTAATACTATCCTACAAATGCCCAACATTACTATAGAACAACTAACAAACATCTGGATCACAACACTTGAAAGTCGCAATGAAGGTTGTGCTAGTAGTCGTATACATGAAGATTATACTGAAGCACATGTAGAGAATCGTTTCTGGAAGCAAGCATATTCTGAGCTTATAGAATTTTTTGAGGGTAGATATGCTGAACTACGCTCAACAACAACGGACAACTCACAATTGTTTAAGGCGGCGATTATGATGCATCAACAGGATCATGAATCATATCGATTGCACAGTTATAGTCAGGATGCAGATATGACATGGAGACATCCATTTACTGATCCACAATGGTTTGACATTATTATGAATGCTCCACTGGAGCGTAAGAAATTACACTATCACAATAGAGAAGTGTATAGAATATCAGCACAACAATGGAAGTGGTTCGATACTACTGCATGGAAATATGGAGGCCCACGTGGGTTAACGCAATGAAACTTAAAGAGAAAATGAATAACATCGGCGGAGAAATTATTAAAGACAACGAAGTTTATGTTGTTAAGGATAACAAAACATTAAGCAACCTAGTACTAAGCTCAACGGATTTATATCCAAAATGTAGAACTACAGGACATGCACATGTCGGACAGGAAGAAGTATATACGTTTGTAAAAGGTAGTGGCAAAATGGAATTGATTGACACCAATGGCAAGCATCACGATACAAATGTAAAAGAGGGAGATGTAGTTCTTATCCCTGATGGTTGGTTCCATAGAGTCCACGCAGGACCCACTGGTTGCTACTTTGTTTGTGTATTTGACGGAAAAAGGAATCATTAATGAGAGTAGGTTTTACATGTAGCACATTTGATCTATTACATGCAGGGCATGTGATTATGCTACGAGAAGCAAAAGAACAATGCGATTATCTAATATGCGGATTACAAGTTGATCCTAGTGTAGACAGAGCAGAAAAGAACGCACCCATACAAACCGTGGTGGAACGCTACACACAATTAAAAGCAGTTGGCTATGTGGATGAGATTATTCCCTATGGTACTGAAGCAGATTTAGAAGACATACTAAGCATGTATCCAATCAATGTTCGTATACTGGGCGAGGAATATCGTGACAAAACATTTACAGGCAGAGCAATTTGTAATAGACGAGGAATAGATCTACACTTTAATAAACGTGAACATAGATTTTCAACATCAGACTTGAGACAAAGAGTTAAAGATGAATCTTGAAATAGATACGGACTCTATTGATATCGCCATGCAACTAAATCGTATGACAGTACTGGTTGTATTTCCAGATGCTGATCGAGCCAAATGGTATATGGATAACTGTTTTGAATATTATACTCGTGTACTTGTGGTTAGTATGGATGGTGTTTATCCACAACATTCTGCACTACAGGCCAGTGTGAAACGTTTGTGGTCAGATCCCAATACAAGTATATTTGTATTTGGTAACTGGTGTCTAGCAGATTCACCACCTGCAGGTAAAGTATTCAGTCTAGACAAATGGGCTGTTGAATACTGTAGACGTAGGAGCTCACCAGTACATCGTTCAATTGCAGACTTATCCTGGACAACAGATCCCATAGCTCTTGCCCGTATGATTGAGGTATTTGCAAACTCAAAAGACAACAGAAACGGGCAGGGAATAAATATGAAGACAGCCAAAGACAGCAACTACAATTGGGATAGAATGCCCGACACACTTCGGAGATTAATTAGTGACTGATATACCCAAAAACTTTTGCATGGCACCCTGGGTTCATGCCTATATAATGCCCAATAAAGAAGTTTTTCCTTGTTGCTCAACACCATACAACGCACCTTTCACTACTACAAGAAGCACAGATAAACTTGAGGACTATTATAATTCAACCAAGTTTAAAAAGATAAGACAGGAATTTATGGCAGGCAAGCGTCCTGCAAGTTGTAGCGAATGTTTTACAAAAGAAGATGCTGGTATTCGTAGTGAACGTATGAAACATTATACAAAGTGGAATAAAGATTATGAAGAAGTAATTAGTCGCACATCAACTGAAGGAGTATTTGAAAAGCCCAAACTCAAGTATCTGGATATCAGAGAAAGTAATTTGTGTAACTATAAGTGTAGAATGTGTTCAACACACAGCAGTTCAAAATGGTTACAGGAAGATCGAGAACTTCGGGGAGAAATACTACCGGGATATGTACGAGGAGGTATTGATCCAATCACAGGTATTATGAAAGCTGGTGTTGACTACAGCAACTATGATCTATCTGAAGTAGAAGAGATACATTTCGCTGGCGGTGAACCTCTTATTATGCAGGAAACATATGATATTATTGATGCTGTCAAGCGTCAACGTCCAGACAATTTTAACCTAGTGGATATTAATATTATTACAAATGCAAGTAAACTTAAATGGCGATCAAACGATATACTGGAATCAATCAAAGACTTTGATTATGTTGGTATTTCATGTTCAATAGATGGCATGGATTTACGACATGATTATCTTAGAAATGGTGGCACAAAAGATTGGCATCGTGTTGAACATAATATACAAACACTTATTGATTGGACAGACGAATTATCTGTCCATAATTTAAGACGAAGCAAAAATAAATTTCGTAGAGTTCGCTTTCATACAACTATTACTTGGGCTAATCTATATCACGTGTGGGATTTATATGAACGGTATCATCTAACTGACAAAGTTAAGATGACTCTAAACTTTTCCCTGGATCCTATTGGTATTGGAGTTGATAGTTTACCTCAACGAGAACTTCATCGTGCGATAGACTTCTATTCATCAAAGCCACAAACATCAGAGATTACAGAGATCGTTACTTTCCTGCAAGGTCAACTGGACAAAAAACCAGATCACAAAGTCTGGCATGATTTAAAACGTTTAAAGAAGTATTATACAATATTAGATGGCTGGAGAGATCAAGACTTTTGTACAGCCTTTCCTGAATGGTCAGAACTATGGCAAGAGATTGGTGATTGCAGTGATGTTAAACATTCACTAGAATTTGTTCGTGGTGATTAAATAAAAGGTTGACAGTAAGACGTATTGGTGTTATTATAAGTGTATAATAATAACAATAAGGAAAACTTATGGCAATGCAATTCAGATATATTATTTTAAATGACGCAGATCACGAAGCAAGAGAACATTGTAAACAATTTGAATCTCTAAACCAAGCCAGAGATTATTTTAATCATTATAAATTAGGTATGACTCATATAATATATGATTTGAACACAGCCGTGGGCGTTACTTATCCTGAATATAATTAAATAAAAGGTTGACAAGTAAGACGTCTTAGTATATACTAAGAGTATAAAGTAAAAAATTAGGAGATATTTTATGCATAATATAGTTAGTTTACCAGAGTTATTTAAAAGAGATACAAAAGGCAAAGTTAGATCGCTTGTCATACAATATGGTTATGATATGGAAATGGCTGGTGTTAGAAGTATATCAGGACTTCAGGATGGTAAAAAGATTACTAGTGTATGGAATATGAGTTCGCCTACTAATGAAGGTAAAAGCAATGCTAGAAGTAGTTTAGACCAAGCAGAATTTGAGGCATATGCAGACTTCACTAAGAAAAAGGGTGCTGGCTTTTTTGAAGACATTACCCAAATTGATACGTTTGCATTTTTTAAGCCTATGTTAGCACATGACTTTACTAAAAAGCCTGTTACTTCAGGTTATACACAGCCTAAGTTAGATGGTATTAGATGTCTAGCAAGTGCAGATGGTTTGTACAGTAGAAGCTTCAAAGAGATTGTTGCAGTTCCTCATATACAACTAGAAATTAATAATTTTTGTAAAACGTTCCCAGGTATTACACTTGATGGAGAACTTTACAATCACGAACTAAAGTCAGACTTTCAAAAAATTACAAGTCTAGTTAGAAAGACTGCTAACATAACTGAAGAAGCATTTGCAGAATCAAAAGAATTAGTGCAGTATCATGTTTATGATTGTTATGATAGAAATAATCCTGACATGCCATTTATAGAAAGATATGAATTCTTAAAAATGTTTTTACCTACTGGCACTTCAATTAAACTTGTTGATACACATGATGCAAGTACACCAGCTGATATAGATGAGTTATATGGTATGTATACTTCAGATGGTTATGAAGGTCAGATGATTAGACAAAATACTGCTTATGAAGGTAAAAGATCAAATAACTTACTAAAAAGAAAAGAATTTATTACTGAGGAATACAAAGTAGTAGAGGTTATTGAAGGTCAGGGAGCATGGACAGGCTATGCTAAAAGGTTTGTATTAGAACTTGCAGACGGAACACAGTTTGGTTCAGGAGTAAGAGGTAATCAAGCACAGTTAAAAGAGTTATTGGAAACTAAAGACAAGCCTACGTGGGCAACATGTAGATACTTTGAACTGTCAAATGATGGCGTTCCTAGGTTTCCTGTTGTTATAGATTATGGTCAGGGTGTTAGAGCAGACTAATTAACACATAGACACAGACTATTAGACTTTACTCCTTTTATAGTATATTATTAAGTAAATATATTATACAAGGAGTTTTCATATGCCACCAAGAAATCATAAGAATTGGTTAGAACAACCAAAAGTAGAATCAATTAGTAGCACAGCCTATAATTCACCAGAAATATTTGCACAGGAACAGGAGCAAATCTTTTCAAAGGTATGGGTACCTATGTGCCATAAGTCAGAGATGTCCACACCAGGCAGTTTTAGAACAACACAGATAGCAGGCGTTAATGTTATTGCAGTTAATAACGGTGACGCAATTAAAAGTTATCTAAATACAGGTAAGTTTAATACGCCTTCAGGAACAATGACTAGGGTAGAATTCCTAATGTCAGACTATATACCCCTGCCTACAGAAGTTAAGCATGGTGGTATGGTATGGACAACCCTAAATATGAATCCAACACAGGACGTAGAACAATGGACGGCAGGAGCATTTGACTGTATTGCAGATGCTATTGACACAGAAGAAATGGAAGTGTTCCATTACCATAAAGCCATAATAGATACAAATTATAAACTATGGCATGATACTAATTCAGAATTTTATCATGACTTTATGCATTATTTTAATAGAGTATCAGGATTTAATGATGAATATTTTGCTAGAAAGAACATTGCCTTTGACAATGGTCATGTAAATGTAAGTTCATTTACTGTAAACTATGAAGAGTATGATGGCTTTGAGGATAGAGGAGATCTAAGTTTTCCTAACTTGCCACCCAATCAGTGGTATATGGTGGATTTGTTTCCTGGCTTTAACTTTAACCTACGTGGTTCAGCATATAGATCAGATAGTGTGACTCCCCTGGGTTGTAACCGTGTACTGATAGAGTTTCGTGGTTATGGATTGCTTAAAGATACTCCAGAAGAAAGACAGACTCGTATCAAACATCACAATTCAATCTGGGGACCGTTTGGTAGAAACTTACATGAGGATCTAATTGGTGTTGCTGGTCAGGGCACTACAATGCGAGAAGGTACAGAAGCTCGTAATATCCTACATGGTAGACATGAGAATAGAACCATACATGATGAAGTGGGTATGCGACACTACTATTCAGAATGGGGTAAACATCTAGATTTAGATCCATACGCCGTATAAATACATATACCATTCACATGGTTTAAAAGTGGCCCATTCATCATGGGTTAAAAGATGGTTAACAATGGAAGGAGATCGTGATGACACATAGACATCATTGGATACTTGCTCGTTTTAGCCAACTAAGAAGAATTGCTAAGATGAACCGTATACTATTAAATCGTAGTTATCGACTAGCAAGTTCCTAAAACACTTTAAGTACAAGATGCACCCAATTACTGGGTGCATTTTTTTATGAATTAACGGTAAATACTATTGATAAAACAAACTTATATAAACCAGGGGAGAATATAAAATGTATCATCACAGTGAATCAATGGTAAGTATGTTGGAAGACATGCAAAGAAACGCTTCAGCCATGGAAGCAGAAGTAAAAATGATGTTAGAGATGGAAGGCAGAGCAATGGGAATCGAACTAGACAGACGTAGTTCAGCAAGAAACCTAATGGAGCAACTATCAGCTCATATAGAAGCACAAACTGTAAACAATGCCGCAATGACGTGGGCATATGTTAACGAAGAAGAGTGCAATTACGATTGTGCAATGCCAGAAGACTACATTCCAGCAAGTACAGACTATATTATGGAAGATCACACATATATGGACCCAACAACAGAACCAATGGATGGTCCAATGGATGCCAGCATAGAAGATATTAATCCAAATCCAGAAAATGGTGTTTAATTTAAACTAAATTCAAAAGATTTACTAAGCTATTGAAAACGCAGGATTTTATTCTGCGTTTTTTACTTGACACCAAGGCATATTGGTGCTATAATCTATACATAATTAGATATTAGGAGATATTATATGAAATTAAACAATTTAAACGTAATCGATGTAGAAGTAGAAAACTTGGATATGAAAGACTATCCAGACTTTTGTGATGCTTATATTAGCTCAGCAACATTTGAGTGCAATAAGCAACCACTAACTGATAATCAGTTAGCAGAGTTGCAGGACGCTAATCCCATGGAATTTCATGAATTACTATCAGAAGAATGTATGAGTATTGCTGATAGGTATTATTCATAATGACTGTTACTTATATGAAAGAAGGGGCTCCAAAGTCCTGGGATAAAAAATTAAGAACTTATGAGATCACTTATCCAAGTGGTCAAAAGGTTCTATGGAAAAAAATTACTGCTCGTGATTGCCTAACAAAGTATGAGGGTCACAATAGTATGTATGATTATAAGTGCCAGCTCAGAGAAATAGGCGGAAAAGAATTAAAATTAATCGAAATAACCGACAAATAAAGGTTGACACCAAGACATAATGGTGCTATACTCTATACATAATTAGAAATTAGGAGTTACAAAATGTCAAATATTCAAGAAGCAGCTGCCCAGATTGTAATGGAAAGAGAAGAAGATAGTTTGTTTTTTAAAGCAATCGATCATTTTGATAAAATGGCTACAGAGCTTGGTATGGATTCAGTATGGAGCCTACATATTGGTAACGGCCTAATGAAGAAGGATGAACTTGTATTAGAAGATAAACAGTACAAGGTTACTTACAAGTATATTATGCCTGATGCCACAATGGGTGATCTTGCTAATGATACATGTTGGGCTGAAGTATCTATGTTTGCTCCAAGTGGTAGTGTTGAACATTTGTGGTTCGCGGCTAATAGTTGTATTAGACAAAGTGGTACACATCATCGTTATATAGAAGATTTTGAGATGCAGGCTGATGGTAGTCTTGCTCTTGTAACTGGAAGTTAGGAGAAGTTAATGAAAAAAATGATACAAATTACTGGAATAGTAAAAGAAGATAGTGTTAATGTGGAGTATGAAACTGGCAAGCACGATTCAATTAGTGCCGCTGAAGCTGAGTTGCAGGAAATGATTGCTTATACTAAGTCAGGTCCGTTTCCAGTTAATAAAATTAGTCTAGTAAAGTCTGTATATAACATTGTGGAATGTTATAAAGATGAAATGGATTTACTGGAAAAGTATCCTAATGCCGTTGAACAACTTGAAATACTTAAAACAGATTATCTGGGAGTAAACTAATGAAAACCGTATTGATGCCTAATTTCTTTGAAATTACTAATGACGAACGTGATCTTGGCGACATTGGTCGTGCAATGATGGATGCCGCTGTCACTCAGTCAGACGATAAATTGTTTATTAAGATGAGTGAACTGGGTGGCAGGCTTACCCAAGTGGGCGTTCTGTTTGGTCCCAAGCCTAAGGACTTCACTCAAGAAGAACAGGATTTTGTTGCAGATTTTGAAGCTGGCAAGTTCTCATAATGATTGATATTCAAGTATCAGGTGGTACTAAACGGCAACGAGAACTTTGTAAATCAATTGCAGAGTTTTCGATTGCTAAATTAATGCCACGTAAGCGAAACCTTGACATAGATATACAACTAAACAAGACAGACGGAGCTCTTGGTTATTGTTTATATGTTAATAAAAATGAATATTCAGTTGAAATAGACAAACGCCAGGGACTAAGACGCTTCTGTGAGACTGTTGCACATGAAATGGTGCATGTTAAACAGTATAGTCGTGGTGAATTGTTTGAAATACGTCCACAACGCCATCGCTGGAAACAGACTATTGTTAAAGGTGATGTTGATTATTATGATTTGCCCTGGGAGATTGAGGCACATGGACGTGAAGTGGGCTTGTTTATACGTTGGTGTGAAGCTTCAGGCTTTGCTGATTGTGACTGGGCTCAGGATATAATGTAATTACAGGACGTGGTGTGTGTTTGTTATGTCACCCTGTATTATACTATCAACAGGATCCAGTTCCAGTACACCAGCTAGTGGTGTTGCATATAGATCATTAACCCAATGTTGTGTTATATGTATGTGATCTCCACGTACTTCCTCATTTTGTCCCAATAAAAATCCCTTTTTATCCAGATCATCAACTGCTTCTATCCATACATCATTCTCAACAGGTGAATTGTTTATTTGCCATATGGTAGTCGTTATGTGACTGAGATCCTTACGAGCTCTAGTACATTGATCAAACTCCCCATGTTCAGCCTTACCAAACGGAACGTAGCCACTGTTGATGTAAGCAGGCAAGGCTGCCAATCTGGGATAACTCCACAACCATCTACAACATTCACTCTTAGCTTGATGTTCTAATTTTTCAAACATCTGCTTGGCTAAGCCTCTGCCACGATGTGTTTCATCTACCCAGAGCCCGCGAGTTCTATAGTCTCGCTTTGAACTTTTGTGTCCAGCATTCACAGCCACAATTTTATCCCAATCATAAACAGCATAAGCTGACCACTTGAATGTATTTTTAATTTCAGGATCATGTCCACCCATCATTAGCATGGATGAATGTGATTCTAAATCACGACGACTTTTCCAGAGCTTTCGCCAACTGTCAAGTATATCAGGATATTTAATTGATTTAACTGCGATCATTACACTTTTCACAACGACATGATTTACATACTTCTATTGAGTATACGTTGCCATCATAGTCTCGTTCTTCTCTCCAATAGGGACCACCACAATGCGAGTAACCTCCACAGTTTTGGCAGTTAGTTGGTTTATATTCATCTTGAGTCAAGTTATTTTCCTTATTTTACTTGTAGAGGATCAACACTTAGTTCATTAACACATAGGTGATCCGGTGCTGTCAGTACATATTCTATACAGTCAACAGCCTCTGCCAAGCTCATACAACGTCTGTCAGGGTGCTTGTGTTGGTTGTTGTCCAGTGTACCAAACGTAACGTAACTTACTTTAGGACCTCCAGTCCATATGCTCTTAAGCCCTAGTGCATTGCTTGTTGAACGTAGAGCCTTCTTTTCCTGTTGATAATGCCAGTCTGAGCCTTTAGTAGTTCTATCTGTAGTGCTACCCAAAGACACTATATGTAGTCGATTGCCGAGTCTTAACTGCGTTTTATAGACTACATCTAGTAGCATAGTCTGGTGGTAGTGCCATAATGCACTAGAGTTAATAAAAACGTCATAGTTAGACACCTTTTCGGCTAACTTGTTTTTATAGCTGTCTTGACACAAATCGTAACCCCAGGAGGTTCTGCTTACAAATTGAGTACGCGGCCAGCGTTCTGCTATGGCTTTTGCAACACCAAACTCTGGGTTGCCTGTTGCTATAATACGTTTATCCAAGGTATATGTTCTCCGTAATTTATATTCTTTATTTTTGAAAATGTATCACAATAAAAATCAAAACTCTGTTTGACTTCAGGATCATCTTTAGATAATTGTGTTTCCAAATGTTTAATCATTTGTTTAACTTGTCTCTTGTCATCATTTGTTGCAGTCTTAACAATTTGTTTTAATTCCTGTATTGTGGTGTTCATAACTTCTGTTGGTACAACGCTGGGTTCTAAATGTTTGTTTGAATTTATCTGACTAAAGAATATATGTGTCTTAGAATGATTGCGTCTTTGATCTGTAAAATAACGAACCATACGAGGCAACTGGTGTACATTAAATGCATGAATAACACAAGCATATGTGATGTTCATACCGGGATAATTCTGTATACGCTCTTGACTATCCAAGAACCATTGCCAATCATGTGGCGGGCGTACAACTGGATATAATTCTTCTATACCGTCTATACTTAAATGGAAACTAACTCCTTTAAATTTACTTAATAGATCCAATTGATAGTCAGTTACTGAACCGTTTGTTCCGGCTTTGATCCTCTTGTGTGTCTGCCCTTCTTCAATTAGGTATTCTAAAATCTCTGTACATTGATTAACAATAAAAGGTTCACCACCATCTAGATATATTGTGTCTGCTGAATCAAGTGCTGACTTGTAGTCATCAAAATGCTCTAGGTAATGTCCTGAATATGCTTTATCATTTACTGCTTCTGTTGATCTAGCATATGGTAGTGAGGAAATCCAAGCATTGTCTGTGGGTATTGATCTATATTCTTTTGCAATTAAATGGCTACGACTGGGTCTACATACACCACAACTTTTATTACATATATTTCCAAAACTTAGGAACAATTCTTCCAGCCTGGGTTTGTCTATATAACCGTGGCGTCTATTTTTATCTGTTCTCTGTGAATGTTCTCCACGATCTTCCTTACGCCAACACTGAAAGCAACCATCTGCTTTAACACCACTACCCAATTGTTTGCGAAAGTCCCGTAGCCAGTCTGAATTCCAGTAGTCATCTATTTTAGTAAAGTCCGGACGTTTGCCTCTATATGTACAACAAGGTCCTAGTTTACCCACTTCATCATAGTGTGCGGTTCTCCAGGGCTCATTGCAATATGTATTAGACATAGTCCTTGAACTCCGGACATACTTCCAAAAGGTTTCCCTTCTGTAGCTCATCTGCTTTGGTGTTAAAGTCAACAAACTCTTTCCAGCGTTTATCGTGCCAGTCTTCTGCCCACATATACTTTATAGTATCTTCAACTTTTGGAATGTGTAGGTAATCCTGTAGTCTTAATTGAGCTAAATTCTTAAGAGCTGTGGGCAGAGTTCTGATATTCATACTCTCCGGATGATTTAGAATATTTAAATATATCTGATCATC
>VMHT01030040.1_pt1 | contig 12541 bp, 10 predicted proteins | sample 4693611 | NCBI WGS metagenome assembly VMHT01 (sample SAMN12280063, study PRJNA550983) | marine metagenome | isolation source: seawater sampled from same location over 5 years 0.02-0.2 micron viral filtrate | place: USA: collected off the coast of southern California halfway between the port... ...
TCATTATTCCTCGTTCTCCACATTATTATTTAGAACTCCCTTTTTCAGTAACTTTGATAAATCTGAAGTTGATCCTACAAATAATGCATTGTTAACTGTCTTTGGTGAATCCTTTTCTTCTTTCTTCAATTCCTTCATTTTTGATTGAAGATCAATCAATTTATCAGTTGTATCTCCAACACTTTTAATTATTTGTCCTGCAACTTCATATGCTCTGGGGTGATCACTTCCTTGTGCTACTTCTAGAATTCCATTGAGTGCTTCTTGTCCCTTTTCAATTAAAGAATATAAGTTACCTCTTGAGTACTCATAATCAAGAGTTGAATCTTCTTTCTTTTCTACTTTTTCGATTTTATTGTTTTTTGGTGTATTAACTGGTTCAACATCCAAAAATTCATCTATCTCATCAAACTTACTCATACATCAACTCCTTTTGTAGGACTATAATCTTTAAAGTCTGATAAATCAAACCTTTGCTCACTAAATCCAAAGTCATCACCAACTTCAACAAGTGCGTCATCTTGAGCATTAACTGCATCAACTGCATCACCATTTACATGAGTATCTATAGTTGTTCCATCTTCACCACGCCTTACAGTGATGTGATTGCTCTCAATTTCTTTGATGAACATAAGTTCACTACCGATTGCAATGTAAGTATCCACAACTAAACTTGCAGTATTTTGTACCAAGAATTTCTTCTGTGTCTTTGTGATATCTTCGGCAAGTGTAGTGACTGCATCATCATTATAATCCTTAAGTGCTCTTGGTTCAGCAATGTATCTTTTGAATCTCTGTGCAGTTTTAGTATTTGTGTTTGCGTTATAATCGACCTGAACTTTCTTAATGAGACCTGAACTAGAATCTGATACTGGGCCAAACAGATAAGTTTTTGCAGTGAATGATAATGTATGAGTTATAATCCTTTTTTGATCATATCCACTATCATAATTATCATCAAAAGTTACACTTTCTAATACCATTGGTATATCTCTTTTCTCACCAATTGCTTTGACTAAATCTACAGTTAAATTAAATGATGGTTGGAAGTATGGTAATATCTGTTCAATAATTTGTAGAGAGTCTTCATTATATTGAGTCATTGCATATAACTTAAAACTTAAATTATAAGGAACTGGCATGAATACTTTTCTTGCACTCTTTGAACCGTCTTTTGTAAATGCTTTGAAAGTTTGCATTGTAGAAACTTTTCTTGCAGGATCATATGATATTCCATCCATCTCAAATGCTAAACGAGGTAAAGTTATTGCAACTCTCTTTCTTAAATCTGGTTTTTGTTCTAATCTTGCTAAAAACTTTTCTGTTGGGCCATAAGCAATCGGAACTCTTACAGTTGAAAATGCTCCACCTGCAGCAGTCTGATGTTTGATATCAATTTCATTAAAAAGAGTACCAAAGGCAATAATAGTCCTTCTGACTATTTCATGGTAATAATAGGTTCCTAACATATCTTAAACAGGACTTATCCAAACTATTTAGAATAAATCATTCCAATTTGTACCATCAAAGCACTGCATTTTGCTTGCTGTAGTATTAAATATTATTGAACCTGTTACAGTTGTAAGTCCAACACGTTCATCTGTGGTATATTTTGGTGGAGAAATTTGTCCAACAATACCATCTTCATTTTTCCATACCTGTGTGTCGTTAGTAGCCATTAGAAATCACCAAACGGGTTATCTTCAGAAAAGTCTATAATTGAGTCTGCTTCGGACTCAACAACTATATTTTCGTTGTAATTATCATACTCATCTTGGTCAGAAACACTTCTTACAATGTACTCAGAATCTGAACCTAATAGGGTAGTTCCAATACCAACAACCGATTCTCCTTGTGCAAAACCAACACCACCAACATTTGTAACTTTAAGAATTCTTGTATCTGCATCCCAATCAGAAACATATGCAGTTGTTCCTGTTGAAACTCCTCTAACCAATTCTTTAAACATATAGTTTCCAGTTGCTAAACCTGCTCTTGCAGGTGGGTCAATGGTTATGGTTGGAGTTGCAGTATATCCAATACCTGCAAAGGAGTATCTAATTGAAGCAACTTGACCAAGAGTATTGACGATTGCTATTGCTTTTGCAGTTGAACCAATTCCGATATTTGTATCTAATCCAACAGCATTGATAGAAACTTGTGGAGTAATACCATAACTAGCACCAGCATTGTTAATAGTTGGTGTATGTATTGTTCCTTCTGCTATAACTGCAGTTGCTGCAGCACCAGTTCCAAATGCATTTTGACTTCGAATCGTAACTGTTGGGGTAACTGTGTAAGCAAAACCTGGATTTGTTATTTCAATACGATCTACTGATTGTCCATTTTGACCACTTCTACTTGTCATAATTGCAACAGCAGTTGCATTGATACCTTGACTTGGTGCACTTGATATGCCAACTAATGGTGGAAGTGTATATCCTGTTCCATCATTTATTAAATCAATAAATGCAACTCCCTTACCAATATTAGTACTACTTACATCTTTAGATAACTGAACAGATGCTGATGCAGTTGAAGCAGCAATACTAACCATACTTATTCTAGTTGTATATCCAAACTCTACAGCTGCTGCATCTACTGCTTCAATTCCAGTATCAATATTTTCATCAAGAGCGTAATCCATTACCTCACAACTCAATGTATAAACATACAAATTATTCAACTGATAGAATGGTTTCTTACCCTCAACATACTTGATCTCAAACATTGTATTATCAAGAGGGAAGTATATTAAATCTCCTTCTTCTGGTCTTGATGCTAATTCTATTTGACTATCTCCATTCAAAAAAGGACTAATAAAATCTTCATATCTCTCTTTTGATACTACAAATGTGACTGCATCTGTAGTTTGAACTCCAAATTTCTGTAAAATGTCTCCGTTTCCTTCAAATCCTTGATAATTTAAAAGGTATGCCTCCATACGATAAGCATCATCAAAAGTAGAGGCAACAACCTCTTTCATGATTGTCTTTTTGTTTATTATTTTACGAGGAAGATAAACAATATCTTGCCCATAAATTTTTAGTTGCTCATTTATAAGGTCTTGAACTAATCTCTGTTCGTTTGTTGATCCTTGAAGAAAATATGGTGAAAGTGGCATGATATCATCCTATGAGATCAAGAGGTGGTATTTCGTATTCTGTTTTGAGTGAGTATTCGATTTCTTCAATTTCTTTTAAAGCATCCTCATATATCTGTCTTCCATTTAACTGAACTCCACCAGGTAATAATACACCATTGAATTTAATTAAATTCATTCCCCATTGTTTTTTAATAATTGCTGTTGCATATCTCTTTAACCAAAAATCATTATAAATTGCAGGTGCGTCTGATGGATCTAAAAGACGATAACCATCAATGATAATAAATGTATCATCAGACATTTGCCCAAAATCAATATCAAGATATAATCTGTGATTCTTTTTATTAAATCTTAATTGTGTATCTGGAGTAATAATACGACTTAAATCTTCCAAATAAGTTTTGGTCATTGCATAGTTCATTAAATCAAGTGCACCATAATAATATAAGTCATTCAAAAATATCTGATATTTAATATTAAACATACCACTGGATATGGTGCTTGCATCCATTTTAAGGACTCTTTCTACACCTAATACATGATCTGGTAGTTGTATGAAATTTTGACTTTCTGTAAATGTTGTTGTAGTTATACCAACAGTTGAATTTGCTGTTGTTGTAGTAATTCCAGTCTTTAATGTTTCTTTATTTTCTTTCGTAATTTCATGTTTCAATAACATTCTTTCGACACCATCAAAGTGACGTTCTTGAAAGTATTGAATAGCATCATCAATTAAATCATCTATCTGATCGTCATCCACATTAACTTCCAGCACAGGATATCCTAGTCTTCGTAGACAGTAATCTATCAATCCTTGCCTTGTGGATGGCTTACTCATTTCTTAATTCCCCTTTTCGGTTTTTGCAACTCCTCAAATTGTTCTTTCAATTGCATGTAATCATTTAACATAGATTCCATTTTTGCTTCTAATAATATATTTTGATTAACTAATGTTGATAATTTCTTATGGTAATGATTAATCAAAATATTCACATCAACTTCACTGTTCATAGTATCAGAATTGACCTCCATCAATTGTTGTTGTCCACTTCGGTATGCCACTGGCATCCGTTGTTAGTATATAGTTTGAAGTAGTTATACCAGATGTTGTAGCAGCAGCACCAACTACTTTACCAGTAGTATCAAAGTATAGAACTCCATTACCAGTAGCATCGAAATCTCCAGTTTGGAAATAAATTCCCTTGATATCTAGGAATCCTCTTGTACCGCTTACAATATTACCAGTGTTAGTGGCATCTGGAATGTATGTAAATGATCTTTCAGGTGCATTACTATTTTCACCCACACTATCATTATAACCAAAGAATCCAGTTTTGTTATTTGCTACTCCAGTTCCAGTATTATAATTAAAAGTAATACCACGATCTGTATTGGTATCAAATCCATGAACAACCGTTAACTGTGAATTTGTTCCTATACCAGCAGTTGTTTGACCATCAATGAATACAGTCGAAACACCAGCAGATGAACTGTAAGAATGTATAGTTGTTGTACCTGCACCAGGAAGACCAGTACCAGATATTGTGTCTCCAGTGTTAATACCTACAATTGAATCTAAAGTGATTGCAGATGTTCCAGCTCCGACAATTACTACTACAGTTCTTTTACTTGTTACATCACCAATATTCATTATTGGATCGTTTAGTGATGTATTTGTAGAGTTAACAGTTGTTGTAGTTCCATCTACTTGTAAACTACCCTTGATAATGACCATTCCATCACTATCTAAACCATCTGGATATGGGTCAATGAATAAAGTATTTCCACCACCAGATTTAGTTCTAATTACATTAGAAGAAATACCAATGTTGTCAACAATAAACTCACCAGTACCAGGAGTAATTATTTCAACAGGAACATTGTTATAAACCCAACCTTTACCTGTTACCTGAACTAAATCTGTTCCGTCTTCATCATATTCAATGCTTGCATCTTCACTTGCACCAAAGGTTAATTTGGTATCATCATTAATAATTACTTGACCAGCACCGTTAGTTACGAATCTTATATCCCCATCAGTATTATTTGAGTATATTGTGTTCCCATCAATTGTAAGATTATCTACTGTCCAACTATCTACTCTCGGTAAAGTTTGAGATGCATATGCTGGCCCAAATCCTGAAGCACTACCACCTGGATGTCCAGTATAGTTAACTGCTAAAATTGGTATGAATCCGTTTGATGCAGTAGCACCTAAAGCATTAGTTTTACCTCTAACCTCACCTGGCCCATTATTCATCATATCGGTGAAGTACTTACCACCAATAACTATCGGATTTGGATCTGGATTATCATTATTTCCAACGAACAATCTTGCACCTAAATTATCATGATCTCCATTCGCAATCGTAACAGCAAGTTCACCGTAGTTTATACTACCTGGAGCAGCATTGCCAGTCGATCTTTTTACTCGTATTATGCTGGCCATTTAAAAACTTCCCCCATTAATGTTTAAATTTTGTGTTGCTCCTGGTGTTAATTCTAAAGTTGCTTCAAATTTACTCGTTGCTGCGTTAAACACTAAAACCATTCCATTTTGTAAACCACCAGATATGTCTACATCTGATAGTCCACCCAAAGTTCCACCACTACCAGATATAGAGGATATGACTTTATTAGCGTTGTTTGATCCGACTCTGACTTTTATATCAGCCATTTTAATTAACCTGTAGTAACTCCAGCAGTAACAATAGCACTCCCACTAACAATTCTTGTTTTTAAAGAACCATCATTTAATAATACATCATAACTATACCTACCTGCCTTCAAAGCAGATGTGATAGAAGACCCCAATGCAATTTTCAATTGTCCTTGTGCTCTATTTGGAAATGACACCGAAAATAATGCCTTATCGTTTAATGAAGCAGGATGTTTCTTTAGTTTTGAAGTGGCCGTATAACCAGTCAAATCTAAAGGTGAGTTTGCTGTATTCTCCAAATTGAACGTTTGGTTGAAATCAGCACCAGCATCAATTACTATGTTACTAATATATGCTGCCATTATTTAACTAATTAGAATCTGTCTTGGAATATTTATAAATCATTTATCCATCATATTTTTAAGAAGGGTTTTAATCTCATCCATATCCTGTTTTAAAGAATCCAAATCACTACGCATATTATCAAATTTTGCCTTTTCCTCATACTTTTTTTGAGAAAGTTTCAAAAATTTATCAAATTCACTCTTATTTTGATTGACAATTGCATTTGAATCTATATCTCTGACAAGAGAAATATCAGATTTTACTTTTAAATATTTCTCCATTAATCAATTTGAAATGATCTAAGTGCAATTGATCTAAAGTTTTTAATTCTAGGTGGTTTTGCTTGGTTTGTTGATGTCATAACGACTTTAATCATAAACTGTTTAAACTGTGCAGTATTCTCAGCAGTGAATTTATATTCACTAAAAGTATTTCTGGTTCTATTTGGATTTACAACTTTGTCAGGTGATCCATTAGTATTGAATGGAATGTAAGTTGAATGGTCATCATCACCATCACCTCTAATTAACTTATAGAATACTCTAATATCTCCTTCTGCCTCTCTGTGTCCATCAAATTGAACTAACAATGAATTAGAAACAAACTCTAAGTTAATCATTTTTGTTTCATATATTGAAGTATTTGGATCAGAACCAGGAATCTTTGGTCTACTATCAGTTTCAAAATCATCAACCTTATCATCTACAAGATTACTTATTGCAATAATATTTGGATTTTCCAAATCAATCATTGGTGATACATCTTTATTGCTAGTTGAAAGTGTAAGTTCTAAAGCAAATGATTTTTGATTAGAAAGTAAATTATATTCATTTGATTTTGATGCAACCATTCTAGGATCATCAAAATAATTTATCTTATTCAAAGCAACAGTTTCATAACCTTTATCGGAGAATGATGCTTCATTACCACTTAAACTAGTGCCAGAAGTAGTTTTGACTCTTGCAGATATATTTGTATCTGTGGGTGTTATAGATGTAATTTGTGGATTAATTGCTTCAAATGGAATATTTTGAGATACAAAAACTGCACTACCACCACCAGATTTAGTTGTGATAAATGATGGTTCAGTTGTTCCAGTAGTATTAATACCAATAAAGTAACTATCAAATGTTTTTTCTCTAGAGTCAATATCATGTTCTTTGTTAATTTTTCTAAGAGATACTCCATTAAATTCATACTTGTAAACTAAAGTATTTGCAGCATGATTAGATTTTAAACTAGAATCAATACCCCTATCAGCACCATCAATAGTGATTGTATTACCTGAAATTGTATTGTATGAAATGATTTCTTTATCAATAAGAAGATAACCAGCTGTTCCAACTCCTACTGCACCACCTTCAAATGTCGTAAAGTTAGTTCCACTAGAGAGAGTTATTGCTGTAGTATCATCATCAATATTATTAGTTAAAGTTGTCGGTGCTCCATCAGGATGGAAGTTTGAAACTCTAACTTTATTAGTGCTTGAATGCATTCCATGATTCTTATGATCAAACTGTAAAGTATAACCATCTCTTATCGAATCTGGATTGACTGTGCTAATATCAGCAGCAGCAATTGTAGTTTGAGTTCCACCGCCAGCATAGTGAACTACATCTCTATTGTTGACAAAACTATCTTTTACATTATCCAATACAATTAAATCTGTATTATTGATACTAGATGCATCCTTAACAACTGCTCTTACTCCAGATCCTGTATTACCAATATTTCCTAGTAACAATAAATCACCAGCAGCATAACCAGAACCAGCAGTGGTTACAGTCAACGCAGTACCTGCTATGATTGGATTAGCAGAAGTGTTAACTGTTACGCTAACAACTGCACCTGTTCCAGATCCTGTTAATGAGGTGACACTAATATTACTAAATGCCTGATTATTAGGAAGAGAAGAAGTTAATCCAATTCCACTAACACCAGTGACTGGATCTGCTACTATGGTTAATTTATTATTTCCAGTTGCTAAAGGCCCACCAGTTGCAGATACTTTTCCTGTATTCACAACACCTGTCGCACTTGTTTGTCTTACTTCTTCACCTTGTGCAATTGTAGCAGAGGTAGTTGAAGATAATTTAACATTAACTCTCTTTGAGAATCCTACTACTGGATTTTCTTTTTGAATTTCACCAAGAGGTAATTCACTATTATAAAGTAAAACACTTGATGGTGTGTCTGTAACAAAGTTTGCTTTATTGAGTTTAAACTTAAGATCTTCATATTGACTTGGTGTCCAAGTACTGTTATTTTGTGATTTAAATAATGAACCCACAATTGGTTGACCACTATTAAATCCACCATCAATAAGATCACTTTCTCCTATTCTATTAATGAAGCATAGGTAATTAGGTGTATTAGGTGCTCTGAACACAAGACAATATTCATATCCAGATTGTAAATAAACTGGGGATGGAAATTTAAATATAGTTCCAACACTACCATCATCAGATACATTTACATCTGCTGCTTCTATCTGAGTCTCTCCAAAAGGAACAATTTCTTGAGTTGGGTTTCCATCTCTTACTGTTCTTATCTGAACAGTTACTGGAAGGGTATCATCTTTAGTTTTAAAATACATCTCACCACTAGTAACGAAAAGTCCACTTTGAAATTCCCCTAGTTCTACAAAGAATGATTGTGCTAAAGGATTACCACCATTACCACCACCTCTTCCACCTCTACCTCTACTTCTTCTTCCACCTCTTCTTCTTCCACCTCTTCTAACTGATCTAACATCAGTGGTTTGAGTAACTTCAGTTCTATCTCTGGTAAATTCTCTAGTTACTTGATCACTTCCAGTTTGGACTCTTTCGATCTTAGGTGTTTTAATTGAAAGTGCTTGTTCTTGAGTGCTAGTAGAATATCCACTTGCTAAGTATTCTCCCTCTGCAGAACTAGAACCAGGATCCAATATAGTAGCGTTAGTTGCACTTGTTGTCACTCTTATAGTATTATTACCAGTAGTAAATAAAGGATTACCTTTAACTTTTGGATCAGGAATATGTAAAGAGAATATTAGATCACCAAACTCATCACTAAACAATCCCAAATCTCCAACTTCACACTCAGCAGTTCCTGAAGCGTTTACAAGGTGCATTCCTTTTGTAACGTATCCACGATGGTCAATATTATGTGGGAGTCCTAAATCTGCAGTGTCGATATTTAATACTTGACTTGTACTTGAATATGCTGTAGGGAGAATTACCTCACCAATACCAGGTAATATACATCTTCCAATAACATCTATTGGTTCATCGTAATCCCCTCTTTTATGGTCAGGTTCTGCTATTCTACATTTAATTCTTGGTTGTCCAAGAACTGTTGCAGCAACTGTAGTTTCAACTACATCTTGAGTTTTAAAAGTACCTCTCTTCATTGTAATTGGGAGATACTTAGGAACTGCATACTCAGTCAAATCCGTATTTTCCATGAATACAAAAAATCTTGTATTTGGTCTTACTCTTTTTACAGTTACTTGAACATTTCTAGATCTTACATTATATAAAACATCGATCCCTAAAACTTTAGTTCCTAAATCAACAACTTCTTGATGAGCTGATAATTCGAGACCAAACTCTCTTTCTGTACCCGACTCTTCAAAAGTCTGTCTTATTGTATTTCTAAAATCAGTAACAGTTGTAGTAGTTGTGGTTCTACCACTTCTTGTTACAGTTACATCTCTATTAATAACATCTCTATCAATAACATCTTCATCAACTAGTGTAGCACTATCTCGACCATTCCAAGTAATTTCAGTCGAATTCCAGAAACTAGATGCCATTCCACCATTCTCACGATCTTCTACTCCTAACATTGTTGCTATTGCATCAAAAGCATTATCAATTTCAATAGTTTGTGGAGTTAGAGGTGTTTCTTCAATCCAAAAATCGGAATTGGGGAGGAATTCAATAGAACCAACAAAAGTATCAACCATAAATGGGTTTACATTTTCTGTTCGAGTTGCAAATGGTTGATTTATAAAATTCTCTTCTTCATATTTTAAAGTTAATGCAGCACCACCTCTGGTAATATTACCATCAGTGAAATCATTAACAAAATTATAATCTGCCGTTGTTGGGTTTGCTTGAGTAGTAACTGTTTCAAATACTAATCCAACATTTCTTTCTGTAGATCTTGGTCTTAACTCACTTTTTTCAATATCAATATCAAATTTAGATTCTCCAGTTAAATTGTGAGAATTGTGATTTCTAAAATTATCAACGAAGAAACCAGATTTAAATTTATCTAATCCTGTATTTGGATCTTTAACTGATAAGTTTTTAGTGTCAGTTTCTAATAATGATAATGTTGTATAATTTTCTAAATTTTTAATTCTATTCTCAAGACTACCAATATCTCTCATGGTAAATCTCTTATGAGGAACTGTTTTTACTAAAACTTCTGATTGTGCATTTCGAATGTAAGGTGGAAGTTTAATTGTTGCTACCTGAAAAGCACCTTCATCTTGTAATGGTGCTTTTGGAAATCTAGATGGTGTACCATCCTTAGTAACAAATAGACCATCTGAAGTTAAATAAAGTCTATCAATTCTTCCTAGATAATATGAATAATCAACAACCACAGTTTTACCAGATACCACTGATTCTGAATTTGTTGATGCAAAATTTCTAGAAGCAAAGGAAAATGGTGAAATAGTGCTTCCTGTGTTGTATGCTGCAACTCTGGGTCTAAAATCAATAAAATCAGAAGCATAGTTGTCAAAAACATATGGTATGTCTTTTGAATAATCAAGGGTATTATAACTATTAACTGTCTCTATATTTCCAGATGTTTCATCATTAACAAGATTATCAAATATAACTCTTAATTTACGAGTTGGTTTTTCGACATTAGGTTTTCTTATAAGTCTAGAGAAATCAGAAAATTCAACTCTTTGACCATTATCCAAATCAAAGTTCTTAAGAATATTTCTATCACCAGGTGTAACTCCAGTTATTGTAGCAACGATACCAGAGGTCTTTAGAGAGATATTTTCACCAACTTGGAATACTTTGTCGTTTTCATAAACAAAAGACAACTGAGTCGCTTGTACAACTACTACACGAGCAACTGCACCCGATGTACCACCAATAAATTGTTCCCCAACAGTTACATTTCCACTAAAAGTAGCAGTTTGATCTGTAACACCAATTAATGGTAGATCTGGATCAGCTGAATCATTGGATTCAAATACAGCCAAGACACGAGTTACTTCTGGAACATTTAATGAAATATCTTCATCTTGAACTCTTGTTCCATAAACACTACTTGGTGTTAAACCATCTTGGAAGGTTGAAGTATTAATACCAGCACCAGAACCACTTAAACTAGACTTACTGACAATTAAATTATTGCATCTTGTTATTGATTTTTCTTTTGATGATAATTTACTTCTTCTTACTGCAACAGTTAGTGTAGCACTACCACTTACATCCGATAATCCACTAATAGTAACTGTTTTAAGACTCCCATTTACAACCACCATTGGTGCTAAAAGTTTTTCTACTACATTATCAAGTTCTAAAACATAATTGTATTCACTGAATGGTTCTAAGAAAAGATTACTTGTATCACCACCGAGGTCACTATCGATATTAAATGTAGCAACTCTTCCACTAAAACTTTTTGTAATTTGCTTTCTTGTAATATATGAACTGTCTAAAACATTCATGGATGCAATATACTTATCTGTCAACTTAACCCTATAACCAGGATCATCAGATTCTTTTAAAGTTGGAATTAAAACATTAACACCAGTAGGTGTGCTGTTAACAACCGCACCATTACAAATTCCAGTAAGAGACTGATTGGCAGCAAGACTTACAGAGTTTTTAGTAACTGCAGTAACTGTATTAAAATTAGGATCACCAGCAGTAGCTGATGCGTATGTAATAATATCTCCAATTTTCAATTGACTATTAAAATCAGCAATTGATCCTGATGCTAGTGCATTTCCACCAGTAATGTCAAATTCAACACCTTCGTTGAATACTAGTTTTGTACGATCTAAAACTGTATCTGCTGTAAATCCAGATGAATCTACTGCTTTTACATCTTCAAAACTATTGTCAGTGGCACTAACTATGTTATTTCCCGAATCTACTCCATTAATAATTAATGGTTCATTAATTTGAAATAATCCAGTGACATCACGAAGCTCTAATATAGTTGTTGAAATACCTGCTGAAACTGCATATCCAACAGATCCACTAAATTTACCTTTTACATGAGAGTGGATTGGAGTAGAAAAACTATTTGCAGTTGTTATAACAGTATAAAGTTGAACATCATATACTTTTAAATCGTATGTTGATAATGAAGCAGATGTTCCTACTATTGATTTAGAGTAATCAAAAACTCTTGCATCTCCAATTACAGTACCTGCAGCAGCTTGATTTAAACCCAATCTTCTA
>VMHT01063521.1_pt1 | contig 12539 bp, 8 predicted proteins | sample 4693611 | NCBI WGS metagenome assembly VMHT01 (sample SAMN12280063, study PRJNA550983) | marine metagenome | isolation source: seawater sampled from same location over 5 years 0.02-0.2 micron viral filtrate | place: USA: collected off the coast of southern California halfway between the port... ...
GGAAAAACTTTTACCATCATTAAAATTATTAGAAAAAGAATTAGCAAAAAAATCCAAAGAATTTAAGAGTATTGTTAAGATTGGCAGAACCCATTTACAAGATGCCACCCCTTTAACTTTAGGACAGGAATTTTCTGGTTATCACGCTCAATTAAAGCAATGTATTTTGAGAATTGAAAATGCATTAAAAGAAATTTATTTTTTAGCCCAGGGTGGAACCGCTGTAGGGACTGGGCTTAACGCTAGAAAAAATTTCGATAAAAAGATAATTAAAGAAATTAGTAAAATTACAAAGTTGCCTTTCAAGCCTACAACGAACAAGTTTGCGGCCTTAGCAGCTCATGATGAAATTGTAAATTTTTCTGGAACTTTAAACACAACTGCTGTGTGTTTAATGAAAATAGCAAATGATATAAGATTTTTAGGTTCGGGTCCAAGGGCTGGCTATGGCGAATTGATACTTCCTTCTAATGAACCTGGCTCTTCAATTATGCCAGGTAAGGTAAACCCAACTCAGTGTGAAGCTGTTACTATGGTTTGTGTTAAAGTTATAGGAAATCATAATGGTATTACCATGGCTGGATCACACGGGCACTTTGAATTGAATGTTTTCAAACCTTTAATCATTCATAATATTTTGCAATCAATTGAAATTATGGCCGACTCTTCTAAAACTTTTGCTTTATATTGCGTTAAAGGAATTAAAGCAGATAAGAAAAGAATAAAACATTTATTGGATAATTCCTTAATGTTGGTAACTGCACTAGCGCCAGAGATTGGTTATGATAAAGCAGCATACATTGCTAAAACTGCTCATAAGAATGGAACAACACTTAAAGAAGAGGTAATAAAGTCAGGAATAATTAAAGAAAAAGAGTATGATAAAATTATGAATCCTCTCAAAATGACAAAACCCAAGTAATCTTAAGAGATCTCTAAAATAAATTCTTTAATTTTATTTGAATTAAAAATATTTAAAAATCCTTTATCGAATAGTATATTTTCAAAAGCTTCTTTAAAATAAATTAAATCTTCTTTTTCTGCTTTATAAACTTCTCCTAGCTGAATACTTTTAAAATTTATTTTGTTATTTAATATATTCAAATTTCCTACAAAATTTAAATTAAATTTCTCATCTTTATTTTCATATTTAATTGAAAACTTTTTTAGTAAATTTTTTTTATCATTAGACTTAATAAAACAATTAAACGATAAAATTGGATATTCTTCCAATAAATTAGTATGACCGTCACAACTAAAAATATTATCTGATATAAAAATAGTTTTTAAGTAAAAAAGTCTTCCATAGGATAAGTTGGCTTTCAAATTAAAATTATCAATAAAATTTCTATTAAATTTTTTTGATTTATAGTTAATAACATTTTGGCTATTAATCTTCTTTATAATATCTTTTGAGTTTAAGATTTTTTCTAAATTTAAATCTCTAAGAAATTCAAGATTTAATTCATCAATAAAATAATTTGAGTTTATATTAAAAAAAGGATGATAAATTACTTCACTTGTATTGTTAAATGAAAGATCTTTGTTTCTAAAATAAGAATTGTAAATCATAAATTTTTTATCATCGTGCTTAAAACTAAATTTCAAATTTGAATTAAGTACTTTAATTTTTATAACGCCGCTTAAAGGTATATTTTTTTCTATTTTTTCTAAATCAATTTCAAAACTTATACCAGCTTTTAATAATTTAAATTTTATCTTTTCAAAATTGTTACTCATTTTAATCTTAAAATTTTTTTCAAACACATTTCCATTAATAATATTTTTGCCGTAACCATAATTGGAAAAATTAATTTTTTTTATTTTAAGTATAGGTTTGTTTTCTTTTAAAATTTTAAGTTCTAAATTATTAAATCTTAATTTATTTTTTAAGTCATAAATAAATTTACCTAAAATTGATATCTCATCTGATTGTAAAAATGCTTCACTTTTTTCTAAAACTATTTTTTTTGCTCTAAAGTTCTCATAATTATAAATGTTTAAAAGTCGTGGATAAATAATAAGTTTTTGTGCTCTCATTTTGAATTTTTTGGAGTTAAAATTAATTGAGGCATTAATAATTTCTAAATTTGGTGTCGGTAAAGAATTAAATTTAATGCTCTCGTATTTGTTTAATTTAATATTATAGCTGTCCAGTAAGTATTGTTTAATTATTACGCCTTTTTTTTCATGATCAAATAAATTTGGGATTGATAAAAAAAGAACAATTGAAATAAAAAAAATTCAAAAAAGGTACCTTAAAAAAAAAATAAATTTAAAAAGAGTTGAATATTTGTTGTGAATATTTCTGTAAACTTTATTTATCATTTTTTTTATATTTATATGTAGTATATAAGTGAAAATTCTCTCGTATGAATAACATAGATAATTTAATTGAAAACCTTAACAAAGAACAAAAAGAAGCAGTTCTTAATACAGAAGGTCCTAACTTGATAGTAGCTGGCGCTGGATCAGGCAAAACGCGTGTATTAACTACAAGATTAATTCATATCATTAATCAAAAAAAGGCGTGGCCCAATCAAATATTGTGTGTGACTTTTACTAATAAGGCAGCCAAAGAGATGCAAAATAGAGTGATGCAGTATATCAAAGGCAATTCAAGTTCTGTTCCGTGGTTAGGAACATTTCATTCTATAAGCGTCAAATTTTTAAGAAGACACGCTGAAGCCTTGGGTTATAAAAGTAATTTTACTATTTTAGATACAGATGACCAAAAAAAATTAGTAAGAAATATTGTAAAAGGTGAAGATCTGGATGCAAAAAAATTTTCTCCTCAGTTAATAATGTATCACATTGATCAATGGAAGAATAAAGGTCTTTTACCAAAAGATGTTAGATTAGAAAAATCTGGTTCAATTACTAAATCAATTTTAAAAGTTTATAAAATTTATCAAAACAAAACAAAAGATTTAAATGCATTTGACTTTGGAGATTTAATTTTATTTTGCGTTAAACTATTTGAAGATCACAAAGATATTCAAGAAATTTATCAAAATAATTTTAAGTATATTCTTGTAGATGAATTTCAAGATACAAACTTTATTCAAAACAAATGGTTAAACCTATTAGTTAATAATAAGCAAAATATTTGTTGTGTCGGTGATGATGATCAATCAATCTATAGTTGGAGAGGAGCTGAAATTAAAAATTTTTTGACTTTTGATCAAATCTATAAAAACTGTAAAGTTTTTAAATTAGAACAAAACTATAGATCTACAAAAAATATTTTAGAAACTGCTTCTGGACTAATATCAAAAAATTCGAATAGAGTTGGCAAAAAATTATGGTCATCCGCCAATCAAGGTGATTTGGTTAAATTAAATTGTTATAGAACAGGTAAAGAAGAAGCTATAGGAGTGAGTGATATAATTGAGAATAATATTCAAAAAAAATATTCATTAAATGATGTTTCAATTTTAGTTAGAGCTATCTATCAAACAAGAGAATTTGAAGAAAGGTTTTTACAGGTAGGTATCGGTTATCGTGTTTTGGGAGGTATTAAATTTTATGAACGAGCTGAAATAAAAGATGCTGTGTCTTATCTAAGAATCATAAATCAAAAATTTGATGACCTAGCACTTGAAAGAGTGATCGGATCACCTAAAAAAGGAATTGGTGAAAGTACCTTAAAACAAATTTATGAATTTGGTAAAAAAAACAATCTCTGTTTAGAAGACTCAATTATTAAAATTTTAGAAAAAGGCGATTTTAAACCAAAAATTAAAATAGCTCTTAATCAACTGATAAACCTTATTACAAAATGGCGTAAAAATTCTTTAAAAATGAAACACTTCGATTTGTTAAAACTTGTCCTTGATGAGTCTGGCTATTCTGCAGTTTTAAAAAATAAAAAAGATTTAGAAAATGAAAATAGATTAGAAAATCTAAAAGAGTTACTAAGGGCGATGCAAGACTATGATAACTTACAAAGTTTTTTAGAACACGTTGCCTTAGCCACTTCAATAGATCAAGAATGGCAAGGTGCTAAAGTTAACTTGATGACAATGCATGCTGCTAAAGGATTGGAGTTTGATGTTGTATTTTTACCTGGTTGGGAAGAGGGCCTTTTTCCTCATCAAAAATCTTTAGAAGAGAAAGGTGATTTTGCTCTTGAAGAAGAAAGAAGGTTAGCATATGTGGGAATTACTAGAGCAAAAAAAGAGGCTTATTTATCTTTTGCCATGAAACGAGCATATCACGGCGATTGGATGGATGCATTACCTTCAAGGTTTATTAACGAAATTCCTGAGGATAGTGTTGAACGGAATGAGTTTGACAGTGGAAAAATAGTAGATGATTTTGAATTTAATCAAGATAATTCAATTGAATTTGACGAAGGATATAGAAGTCCTGGTTGGGAAAGATATAAAAAAAATAAAATACTTAAATGGAAAAAATAAACAATCTTAAAAAAAATTTTAAAACTGAGGGGATTGATGGATATATTGTTTCAAAAAATGATGAATTTTTTGGAGAATACATTCCCGATTATAAAGATAGATTAAAATATATCTCTAATTTTTCAGGTTCGTATGGCTTTGCCATAATTTTAAAAGAAAAAAACTTTTTATTTGTTGATGGCAGATATACGCTGCAAGCAACTAAAGAAAGTGGAAGATATTTCAAAGTAAAGACTTTTCCCAACGAATTACCTAAAGATGTTTTTAATAATAAAATTTTAAAAATCGGTTTTGACCCCAAGTTATGTACAAAAAAATTTTTGTATTTCTTTTTTAAGAAAACTAATTGTAAATTTATATCTTTAAATAATAATCTGATTGATAGTATTTGGAAAAGAAAAAAGAGAGAAACTAAAAAAAAATTTTACGTTTTACCAGAAGAATCTGTTGGCAGAAATTACAAATTTAAAATAAAAAAAATTGTATCTAATCTAAAAAAGAAACAAGCTGACTTTCAATTGATAACAGCAAGTGAAAATAATGCCTGGTTGTTAAATATAAGAGGGGGTGATACAAAATATACTCCTATACCCTACAGTTATATTTTAATAGATAAAAATAAAAATATTAATTTTTTTTCTGACTCGAGTAAAATTACTAATTCATTGAAGAAAAAATTTAGTAAAGTTAAATTTTTTAATATAAATTTTATAAGTGATATACTTTTAAAAATTAAAAAAAAAAGATTTATAATAGATAAGAACACCTGTTCTATTTACTTAGAAAATATCATTGAAAAAAATAATGTAATTCTTGATCAAAAAGATCCTATTTATATGTTGAAAGCAATCAAAGAAACAAAAGAAATTGAAAATATTAAACAAGCTCATATTTATGACGGAGCAGCTTTGACTAAATATATTATTTGGATAAAAAAAAATTTTATAAAAAAAAATATTACAGAAATAAGTGGGGAGCAAAAATTGTTATCTTTTAGAAAAAAAAATAAAAATTTTAAATTTTTAAGTTTTCCAACTATTTCTGGAACCGGCCCTAACGGCGCCATTATTCATTATAAAGCCTCAAAAAAAACTAATCGAAAATTAAAAAAAGGAGATATTTACTTGGTAGACTCAGGTGGTCAATATAATTATGGTACAACCGACGTTACTCGAACTATTTCATTACTTAATTCCAATCAAAAAATAAAAAAAATTTTTACCAGAGTTCTTAAAGGGCATATTGCTGTTGCGAATTTTAATCTTAAAAAAAATACATCTGGTTCTATGATTGATAGGAAAGCGAGAAAATATCTTAGACAGATAAATTTAGATTATGCTCATGGCACTGGTCATGGGGTCGGCTACTATCTTAATGTTCACGAAGGACCTCACGCAATTTCAAAAGGTAATATAGTAAAATTTCAAAAAGGCATGATAGTCTCTAACGAGCCTGGCTACTATGAAAAAAACAAATTTGGCATCAGAATAGAGAATTTGATTTATGTAAGAAAAAATAAAAAAATTATTTATTTTGATAATCTTACTATGGCGCCTATTGATAAAAATTTAATTGATGAGACTTTACTCAATAAAAAAGAACTAAATTGGATAAACAACTATCATAAAATTGTTTTTTTCAAATTAAAGAAATTTATGAATAAAACTGAAATTCTAGAACTAAAAAAAGCTTGTTCATCTATTTAGAATTTCATTCCACTCTTTTTCTGAAATAATTTGAATATTTAGCTCTTTAGCATAATCTATTTTCCTTTTTGTAGGATTAGACTCACCAACAACTAAAAAATCTAGTTTTTTTGATATTGAGCCTAAAACTTTACCCCCATTATTTTCAGCTAAAGTTTTTGCTTCAGATCTACTCATATTTTTAAAACCTCCTGTAAACATCAGCTTTTTATTGGCAAATCTTCCATCTACCCTACTTGCTCTATAATTAATAATATCTAATTTATTTATTAATTCTTTAATTATTTTAGTATTTGTCTCAATATGAAAAAAGTTATTGATAGAGTCAATTTGAGTTTCTCCAATACCATCTAAATCTACTAAGCTTGACAGTAATTGTTTTCTATTTTTTAAATTAAACAATTTTGTAAACTCTTTAATTGAAATAAAGAAACTTGCTAATATTTTAGCGTTTTCTTGACCAATATGTCTTATTCCTATCGAATAAATAAATTTTTCTAATGATATTTTTTTTGATTTTATGATAGCTCTTTTTAAATTACTAATAGAAAGCTCCCCCCAACCTTCAAGAGTCTTAATTTTATCATAATCTAAATCAAAAATATTTGCTGGTTCTTTTATTAAATTCAAATCCCAAAATTGTTCTATTACTTTTTTACCTAGTCCATCTATATTAAAAGCTTCCTTTGAAACAATATGTTTGAGTTTTTCTTTTGCTATAAATTTGCAATCATAACCTCTAGAGCATCTTCTAACCGCATCATGTTTTTTTGTGCTTAAACTAAGTTCCTTTTTAGTGCTTGAACCACATAAACACTTTGTTGGAAAAATAAATTTTTTTGCACTCTGTTCTCGCATAGAAAGATCTACGGATACTACTTGTGGAATGACATCTCCTGCTCTTTGAATTTTAATTGTATCTCCAATTCTTATATCTTTTCTTTTGATTTCATCCTCATTATGTAAGGTGGCATTTGAAACCACTACTCCTCCAACAGTTACTGGATCCACTTTAGCCACTGGGGTTATAGCACCAGTTCTACCAACTTGGATTACAATATCATTTATTTTAGTAATTGCTTTTTCTGCAGAAAATTTATACGCGATTGCCCATCTAGGAGAGTTTGATGTATTTCCTAATCTTTTTTGTAAATCTAAATCGTTAACTTTATAGACAAGACCATCTATATCATAATCTAAAGATGATCTTAATTGATCTATTTTTAAATGCTGTTTTTCAATTTCGTCAATTCCAGAAACAGATTGAGCCAATTCATTTACCTCAAAACCCCACTTATTTATTTGCTTTAAAAAATTAGATTGTTTTTTAATTGTCATTGGTTCAATTGCTCCAAACCCATATGCAAAATATTTAAGAGGAATTTTTGAAGTTTCACTAGATTTTTTTTGTCTTAAAGATCCTCCTGCAGCATTTCTTGGGTTTGCAAATTTATTTGATATAAGTGCAAAATCTTTTTTACTAATATAAACTTCGCAACGTACTTCTAATAATTTTGGTACTTCTTTTCCTTGGATTTTTTTTGGTATATTTTTTATTGTTTTTAAGTTTTCTAAAATATCTTCACCTATTATTCCATCTCCTCTTGATAAACCTTTTGTAAGTACACCTTTTTCATAAATTAACGTTGCAGAAATTCCATCAATTTTTGGTTCAGAAAATAATTCGATATTATCATTTTTAAGATTTAAAAAATTGTTAATTTTTTTTTTAAAATCTTCCATATCGTTTTTATCAAAAGCGTTTGCTAAAGACAGCATAGGACGCAAATGTTTGATTTTTTTAAATTTATTTGAAGGTGGTGAACCTACAAAACTTTTGGTTTTAATTATTTTTTTTAATTCTGGATACTTTTTCTCTAATTTCAATATTTCAAGTTTTAGTTTATCATACTCTGAGTCGGATATTTGTGGATTATCGTTATTGAAATAAAGTTTATTATGTTTTTTTAAATTTTTAATTAATCCTTTATATTTAATTTTAATATTATTTTTGATCATTCATTTATTTAATTAAATCAATTATTTTTTTTACAAAATTATTTTTTTTAGATTTTTTTTTGTCTACCGCTAAAGATTTTTTTAAATCATAATCTTTATTTAAAATTTTATACGATTGTTTAAACCATTCACTAGAATTGTAATTGTAGCCTAAAATACTTGCGTATTTTTTTGCCTCTTCTTCTAAACCTAAATGGTAATGTATCTCTACTAAACGATGTAACGCTTCTTCAATAAAAATAGTATTTTGAAAGTCAGTTATAATAATTTTTAATCTATTAATTGCGGGTATCCATTTTTGAGTTTTCATATAAAACTTCGCTACATAAAGTTCTTTTGCTGCAAGCTGATTTTGAATCAAATCGTATTTGAACTTTAGATCAATCGCATATTCTGTCCGTGGATAATTTAGAAGAAAAAAGTCAATTTTTTTTTTTGCCTTAAGCAGTGGCTCAATATCTTTTTTTTCGTCAGACATTTGCTCAAAATATATAAGTGCTTGAAGATAATGAGCGTAAACTATATTTTCATCAACTGGATATACTTTAAAGAATCTATTTAAATTCTCATCGGCTTCACTATAAAAATTTATACCATACAGTGAAAAAATTGACATTATAGCAGACTTTGCCGCAAATTTAGAATTATCAAAATTTAACTCTGCTTCTGAAAATTTTTTATTTGCAAAAAAATAATCATTTTTTTCAAATGCTTCTAATCCCTCTTTATATAGTTTGTAGGGATCGATTATTTCAGTTGGCTTGTAAATAATCTCATCTTTAGAACATGCATTTAAAAAAGCAATTAAAAGAATAACTAATGTAAATCTTAATGCCATAATTAAGATTAATATCAGATTAATATAAAATTAGTATTGTAAATTTTAATTGAGTTTAAGCGTTAACAGCTATTTTTAAATTATCATTTTGATTAACTTTTTTAATCAAAATTTCCTCATTTAACTCTACTACATCGTAAGCAGAATGGGATTTCATAAGAGATCTTAAAAACATATTAGATAATTGATGTCCACCTTGAAAACACGTCACTTTGCCAATTATTCTGTAGCCTGATAGAACGAAGTCACCTGCTAAGTCTAAAATTTTGTGATTCACAAATTCTTTCTGATTTCTCAATCCACCATCATTAAGAACTTTATCATTATCTACTACTACAGCGTTTTCTAATGATCCCCCTTTAGCTAAGCCAAGTTTTTTAATTTTTTCAATATCTTCAAACAAACAAAAAGTTCTAGACACATACACATCATCTAAATTAGATTTTTGAAAATCAACGATATTTTTTTGCTTTCCTATAATAATATTTTTATAATTTAATTGAAACTCGACTTTAAAAGATATTTTATTTGGTTCTATTGATATTTTTCTATCACCATCTAATAATTCAAATTTTTTTGAGATTTTTAAATATTTTCTTTTTTTTAGTAATGTATTGACAGGAGTTTTTCTTAAAATGTTTAGGAAATCTTTTGCAGAACCATCCATAATAGGAATTTCCTCATTATCTATTTCTATACATGCATTGTCAATTTCAGCTATGTAAAGAGCTGCTAACAAATGTTCAACTGTCGAAACTTTAACACCATGCTCATTTTCAAGTGTGGTACAAAGCTTAGCTGACGAAACGTTCTTATAATTTGCCAAAATAATATTTTTTGTTTTCAGATCAATTCTTTTAAAGACTATTCCATGGTCAGCTTCTGCAGGGAGTATTTTGATCTTTGAAGTTTTGCCTGAATGAAGGCCTATTCCTGCAAATGTTATTGGTTTAGAAATAGTGTTTTGAAAAATTTTTTGCATAGGTAGATGTTATACACAATTAATGTTTTCCTCTTAAAACAACTAATGTTTCTAAAAATAACAGATTAATTGAATATGATATCAAAAAATCTAGCAATTATTGACTTTTCAGAATGAATTACGGGTATTGCCTCTTTTTTCCAACCATAATGAACTAATTGATTAGCACTAGCCATCTCGTCTTGTGTCTCTATATCCTCAATAAATTCAAGTTTGAAATAGTTATTTTTTGAAAAAAAGTAATTATAACTCTCTTTAATACATTTTGACATTGATTTATCGGATATTCTTAAGAATATTTTTGTATTTTTTTTATGATAACTAATTAAATTAATATTTTTATTAATTATAAGTTCAGAAAATTCCTGAATTCTTGCTTTAGCAATTTGAAAAATTAAGTTTTTTTTTATTTTTCTATAGTTTTCATTTTTGAAATACTTTTTTTCAATTAAATCTTCATTTGTTAAGTCTTCTTCAGAAATTAAATTTTTTACGATTTCTTTGTTAAGAAAAGTAATTTTAGATACGTCAGCTACTACTAGATCTGAACCAAAATTAAAAGATTGTTCAAATACCAATGCATCATCTTTAAAAAAAATGATTTGAGATTTATTTTCATTAATTGTTATTAAAAAAAAAGTATGATTTTTCTGATCTTTATTACTTATAAAAGAGCACTCTACAAAGCTTTTTAATAAAATTTTTTTTATTCTTAAATTACATTTATTAAAAATATTTTTTAGATTTTTATGATCGTTATTATTAATTAAACAAAATGATAATTCATGAGAGTAAAGGTCCCCAAATAATCCTACGGGAATATTATCAATTTTTTTTTTATCTAAAGAATATTTTGAATTAAAAATATGAAGAATAGTTTTTTTATTTTCAAATTCATCAATATTAGATTTTAATGAATTTAGTATATAAGTAATATTTTCTTTTAATATTTGTGATCCATTTAGTTTTTTGAATCCTGATAAGTTTACAAATGACTGGTTAAAATTATCAATAATCAAAATTACATCATTAAAAGTAAAATTCAGTTCCCGCTCAATTATATAAATATTATTTTTGATAATATTAAAAAACAAATCAAAATCTGTTATTTGATAGTTTCTAACGCCTTGGAGAGGCACACTAATTTTATGTAAAATTTTAAAATAATTATTTTCATTTTCTTCTCCAGCTACAAAAAAAAATTCATAATTATTTATTTCTATAAAGAGTATTGGTGTATTAGCTTTCATTATTTACTTTAAAATAAGTTGGCCATTTAATCTATAATCAAAAACTTTATATTTTTCAAAATTATTTTTTTTATTCGAGTTAATAAAGTTTTCTAAACTCTTTAAATAATTTTTCTCTGGTAATTTAATCAATTTGTTCTGATAAGTTTTTAAATCCCATCTATTTGACTCGTATAAATAGAATGTCTTTATTGACTCGATTGGAAAGTTAATTTTTTTTAGATTGAAATAAAAATCTTTAAAATTTTCTTTATTTCCAAAAATGATCGGTAAATTATTATACTCATTTAATTCTACAAAATTAATTAGGTCAATTTTTTCACTTATAAAAAATTTTTCTTTTTTATATTGCAAAATTGCTATTGGTTTTTTTTCAAATATTTTTATTTTTACTTTATTAGGATAGATTTTTTTTACTCTGAAACTATCAATAAAATCATTCGCTTTTAATATTTTTTTAAGATTGGAATTTTTTAGAAAAAATAAATTTTTTCCATATATAGGAGCTAATATTTTTTTTATCTCAGAATCTTTAAGAATAAAATTATTTTCAATTGTTATTTCTTTAATATTAAATTTAGTACCTAAAAACAATTTTTGTGGTTTATATGTTGTGAATAGTAATAATAATGACAATCCAATTATAAATCGCTTTCTCATCTATTGATACTTGCATCTAGTAGAATTTTCTCAACTAAATTATCGAAATTTATACCTTTATAATTTGCTATCTCTGGTACCAATGACAAGTTAGTCATTCCTGGTTGAGTATTAATCTCAAGAAGATAAAATTTGTTTTTAAAATATTTAAAATCGGATCTGGTGACACCTTTACATCCCAATACATTATGAGTTTTTTTTGAAATACTTAAAACCTCTTTATATTTTTTTTTAGATAATCTTGCGGGCATAATATGTTTAGTTTTAGTCTTTTTAGTATATTTTGCCTTATAATCATAAAATAATCTTTTTGGCACAAGTTCAATCGCACCTAATGGATTTCCATTAATTACTGCTACTTGGATTTCCTGGCCTGCTATATATTTTTCAAATAATAATTGATCATATTTTTTAAATAAAATCTTTGTGGCTTTAATTAAAGAATCATAATTTTTACAAACTTCAACTCCTAAACTAGATCCTTCATTGATAGGTTTTACGACAACAGGGAATGAAATTTTTTTTTTTGATAATTTTTTTTTTATTATCTGGTTATTATATTCTTCTATTTCAATTACGAAAAATTTCGGAGTCTTAATTTTGTTTTTAATAATTATCTCTTTTGAAATAATTTTATTCATTGCATTATATGAACTAATAACC
>VMHT01121808.1_pt1 | contig 12538 bp, 28 predicted proteins | sample 4693611 | NCBI WGS metagenome assembly VMHT01 (sample SAMN12280063, study PRJNA550983) | marine metagenome | isolation source: seawater sampled from same location over 5 years 0.02-0.2 micron viral filtrate | place: USA: collected off the coast of southern California halfway between the port... ...
CTCCCCCCCCGTCGGTATGATAGCCAAGTGTTCGCCTAGCCATCCTCCCCTCGTTTGGGTATCATCATCGGCAGACCTGTCAAGCAAATAAAAACTTTTTATTTTGTAAAATAATCCTTGACTGTTCCACGTGGAACATCTAGTGTATTAACATACTACAATAAGGTAGTATATAACTAATACTAAAATACTATGGATAATACACAAATAAATTACTCACCTAATGGTGAAAAGCAATGGGTCAATCCAAGACCTTTAAACCTTGATTCTGTCAGAGATCGCGTTGATGGAATGAGCAATGTTGAGTTTATGACATTCTTAATGGAACATCATTCACCAATGAATCAAGCTGTAATCATTCACGCAATATGTGAATATTGTAAACTAATAGAGGCTGAAGATGAAGCCCCAAAGGGTTGGTCTGATTGGATCTCATACACAGGTTGGAAGTCAGCTTGCCACAATATTATAGATTGTATGAAAATACGCAAAGTATGGCGATAATTCACAGCCCTCCTTCGGGAGGGCCGTTTCCCCACTTTCTTGTTCTTTCTCAGATACGGTCACAGTGACTGTATCATCTAACCAAAAATACTAAATACTATGTCAGAAAATACTGAATACGCTTTAGTGCCAAACAGTAAATGCACCGTTAATCACGAGGTGGATCTATATTACTTACGCAGAGATTTGCGTTCGTTGAGATCTTCTGTGAATAAAGGTGAAGTTACTGCCAAGCGAATCGTACAGGAAATAAATTCCTGTCTTGAGAAGCTTGGGGAAGATAACTTCCGTAAGGTCACTGAAGACGAAGCGTGGTCAATGGAACGCTAATCCATTACGAGCCTCACCTTCGGGTGGGGCTTTTCTTTGCCTGGGTTCTAGGGTTGATGATAGCCAACCTCGCCATGCCAGCCGTTCCTCGTTCTATGGCTATCATGGGTGAGAGATGCTTGTCAAGAAAAATAAAAATTATTTTTATTTCTTTTTTCTATTGACATTGGTAGGTCTGTCAGTCAGTCTGTAGATATGGAAACTAAATACTATACTTACGCAAATATGTGGAGTTGCCCTCGTGGAGCCATCCTAGGAGAGCATAGCTCTTACAACTTAGCTGTTGCTTCAGCTATTGAATTGACTAAATCTCCAGCTGTTGAAGAGGCTGGCGTTTATGTCAGCGAGACATATAGCTTGAAATATCGCAAGCTATTTTCCTGTGAGGTTAGCCCTTATTCGTTTGACCCAGATCATATTGACGGTGATTTCGTTTACTCTAATCCCAATGGGACAACTGTTCATCCTCCTAAGGAGTACTATGTGTTGAAAAAAATCAACTCACGATTCTTCTTCTTTAATGCTAACTCATACAAGGGTATAAAGATAATACCCGATGTATATCTGTGATTCACTGCCCTCCTTCGGGAGGGCTTTTTCTTGACTGGATCCCAGGGTTGATGATAGCCAACCGCACGCTCCGTTACTCGCTGCGCTCAGACATACCACACTCTACGAGCTGTGGTTACTCGCTTCGCAGTAACTATGCGTTCTATTGGCTATCATAGATGGGTGAAAAAAAACGCAGGATATTGAAAATAATTGTTGACTTTGCTAGGTCTATAAATCAGTATTTAATCATAGCAATTAAGCTATAACTAATAACAAAATACTATGTCAAACATTACAATTCAAAAACTACAAGACGCTGAAGCGTTTTTCACTAACCTGCAAGATAAAAAAGTAAACGAAATACTTTTTGCAATTCAATGCTCATTTGATGAAGAGGTTAAAAATTTAGATAAATTGCAATCTTATGAAAAAAATAAACTTATTAGTTTAATAAATACTAAAGTTAACTTCAATGTCATTTTGGAAAACATTGAAGAATCAATTGAAGCTCTTCAAGAAAAAGAATCTAAATCCTAATTAACCAAGAGCGACTGCTTCGGTGGTCGCTCGCTTTTAATATATATTATGAAAAATATTCTTACAACAGATTCCCACGAATTAAAACGCATAGGTCTAACAATGATTTTAGAGCTATTGGTCAAAAAAGGTTTTACCTTAAAATACATTTGCAGTGTATGTCATGATTGTGATGAAGGTGATGAGATTCACGATTTCAAACATTATTACGAATCTGATATGTATAAACCAAGTATGTCGCCTGCAATAGATTATATTGAAGAATGGGATGGCGAATGCGTTATCTATGTTGAATCTCCCAATGACCATATGGAATATTGGATACGCACAAGCTTATACAATGACCCTCAAGAAATATGGATCAACAATAATATCAGCTCTTACGATGAGAAATCCGTAGACGACAAGCTGTTAGATGAAGTGCAAGATCAGTATGCATATGCAATTGAAACTATTTGGAATCACATAACCTAGTTAATAGTTATAGCAAGGGTGGTCAGAAATGATCACCCTTTTTTTTGTGCCTGTTTTTTTCTCTATGATAGCCCGATGTGCAACACGGGGGGATGAACCTGGGTGATGATAGCCAAGACTGCCCTCGCTTCGCTCTGCCTTTTCCCATAGCCCCAAGCTATCATCGGGGTCAGATCCGTGTCAAGCTTTTATTTATTTTTTTTACATTTTTTTTACTAATAGTTTTAATTAGTTTGTCTAATGTCAATAAGATCTGCTAATAGTTAGCATTAGTGGATCAGTTTTGGGGTAAAACTATGAGTTTTATTAATATTCTAGAGTAGTTTAACTTATTTAACAGAGTCAAAAAAGATTCAATTATAGCATTATTTACTTGCAAACGCTTGACAATCAACGCAATATAAGCTCATGACAAACTTAAATACTACTAAAAAGAAATTAAGCGAAATTTCTAATAGAACCTTCAAGTCTAATCTTTTAAAATGGATAGATTTTTCTAATAAAGAACAAATAGAAAATGGTAAAAATTGGTACAATGACGCAAAAATATTCTGTAAAGATATTGCGAAAGAATACAATTTAGACGCTTACACAGTTGCAACAGTCGTATCTTGCTTGAGTCCAAATAACAAGTGGGAACAAAACAAAAAAGACGCAATAGCAACTATTCAAACTTTCTATTATTGGAATTCAGGCGAAACAATGACGGGTTTAAAGATTAAGAAAGATAAGCAAGTTGATGAATATTTAAAAACAATCAAATGTTGTACTTACAAAGCGAACAGGAAAAAAGCTTGGCTTGCATTAGAGCAAGGAACAGAAATTCAAAAGAGTTCGCCAAAGACTCACTCATTTGCAATGAACATTGCATTAAATTCAAGCGAACATATTACAATTGATAAGTGGCACTTGAGAGCATGCCAAGTTTCGCCAATCTCAAAAAAGCGAGATTTGCAAGAGGGTTGCACATCTTTGCAATACAGAAACATTGAAAGAATCACATCAGAAGTTGCCAAGCAAAAAGGTTTAAAAGGGTATGAGTTACAAGCGATTGTATGGCTAACAATTAAAGCAAAATGGGAAAGATAAGAAAATGAGAAAATTTATATTAAGTGAAAACACAATTAACTGCCCGTCATGCGACGGGGACGGCACGCAAAATTGCATGAGTTTTGATGCTTGCATTGACTGCGACGGGGAAGGACAAATCAACCAAGAATTTTGGGATGGGGATTTTGTGAAGCACAAGCACCAAGATTTGGAAGGATGGATTGTTGGCTTTGACGGAGAAAAAGCAATTGTTGAAATCGTGGACGAGGACGACGAGGAAACAAGATTGATATACAGAGTTGAGGAGCTGGAACACGCTGACGAGGGATGAAAATCCCTCAAGGCATGGCTATCATAACAAAACAAACGGGGGGATTTAATAAATGAAAGACGGGGGAACACTAACAGAATTTACAGTCAAGGAAACCTATAAAGTAAAAGCGAGGACTGAACAACAGGCAATGCACGCAATTTGCTCAGATGATTTCAGCGAGGTTGAGCTAATAACAGAGTCAAGGGAAATAACTCTAGAACCAAATTTTTAATTATGAGTAATACAACTAAAACATACGATCCTAGCGAAGATGTAAAAAACGCTATGTCATTGAGCAATATGCAAGTATTGTTTGATTATGAAAACGGGGAATTAGATGAAATACAAAGTTTAATTCTTTTCTCAGAGCTAGTAAAAAGTGGACTAGCTTGGCAACTACAGGGGAGCTACGGAAGGACTGCACAGGCTCTAATTGAAGGGGGATTCTTAGAATTTGATGGAACAATTATTAATCAATAAATACAAAAATACTATGTCATTGACAACAAAAGCAATTCAGAATCTAGCACTGAAACAAAACAAAGCTAGAAGCCAAGGCGATAGATTAGCAGTAATCGTTGACCTTGTTGTAGACCTAGGGTGGGACAGAGATCGCCTTAGTACAGACGGGCAAAGAAGTTATGATGACCTTTGCGAAGCATTAAACTTACCAACTAGCAGGGAGGAAAACAATGCCTAAGTACAGAATAAAAGAAGAATATGTCTTGGATACTAAGGTAGAAAACAAGGCATTCTTAAAAACTCTTATTACCACCAATTGCATAGACAATCGTGAGATTAAGCAATACAGGTGCGACATATCGGACAATGAAGAAAGATATTTCTATCATTCGTACGACATTCACACGGGCGAACAGGAATACTGTCAGCACAATGTTTTCACTATTGATGAGCTAAGAGAGATTGCTAGAGCAGAGCAGTGCGAGGGTACTGACGAAGAAATCACGCAGGATTCTCATATGATCTTGGGCTACCATGGATACGATGAAGTAGACAAGGTAGATGAAGATACTTATTGGAACTCAGATATGACTAGTTGTGCTTATATGAGTCATGTTCAAGAGATCACTAAAGAAGAATACAAAATATTAAGGAGGAGGTTATAATGCCAAAATACTTAGTCCAATGGAAAACAACCACGACTCATCACGCTACTATAGAAGCTAAATCAGATAATGATTTGTTTAACAACTTTGGTTTTCATTCTTTTGATGACCAATGGGTAGTTCACGAAAGCTACATTGATGGCTCATATAAAATTATAAATATAGAAAAGGAGGAAGAACAATGCCAAATTGGTGCAACAACGAATTAATTATTAATGGCGACAAGACTGAACTTGAGTGCTTCAGAGCATTTGCAAAAGGTAACGGGATTGTTTGGTATGCAGAAGACGAGCTTACGAATGCTGAAGGCGAGAAAGTCAGATATGACTACGAGCTTGATTTCAGTAAGTTTATTAGACCTACCAAAAAAGAACTAGATAAACCCTACGGATCGGGAGAAGCCTATGGCTACCACTGGTGCGTAGACACTTGGGGTACAAAGTGGAACGCTTGTGACATTGTAGTTTTCCCAAGCAATGACCAAACGGGCGAAGATGAAATAGAAGACGAACTCATTTATTCATTCACGACTGCTTGGAGTCCAATCTCTCAGAAGTTGTTTGATCAAATGCGAGAGATGTTTCCTAAGTTAGAATTCAGTTACAGATTCTATGAGGAGGGATGTATGTATGTAGGAGAGTCTAGCGATGACGGGGTGGTTGAAGGTTTCACTGCACCCGATGCAAAAGATATGCGTAAGGTCATTGAGATCTATAAGCAAAATGCTTGCGAAGAAGATAAGATAGGAGATGAGGACGATTTAATGTCAGACATCTATTGTGATTTCTTTGACGCTTGGTCTTGCAATGAAAATCTATATTTTGCAAGTGGTCACTTCTATTGGAAACCATTCAACGATGAAGAGATAGTGCTGAAGGAGGGAAAGTATTAGTATGCCAAAGGATAAAAGAAAGAAGGAAGACCAAGATATTAGATCAATAACTATTGAGATAGCATCAGTGCCTTACTTGAAAAAACCTCTACCTAGGTGTTCTAATTATCTAGACGATGAATATGTGAATGACATCATTGAAGACACAATCAGAGATGAATGGAAGTCGCACAAGATTAACGATGTAAGAATAATGATATTAGATTATGCTTACGATATTAGAAAGGAACTAGAAGATAACTTGTTAAACTATTATATAACTGAGTAACTAGTATTTGATTCTAGTGCCAAAATAAACAAAAGTCAAATCGGTCATTTCGGTTTGACTTTTTTCACGCAGTAGTCCATAAAAAGAATCACCATGCAAGACGAATTACAAATTGAAAGCGAAGAGTTATTTAAATTCTTTTTTAAACACAGGCTTGGTTATAACATTTTACCAAGGGATGATGTTAACAGAATGCAAAGCGATGACGCAAATCTGCTGATTGATGTCTACCGAATAGATGAGATAACAGGAGGGCATTCTAGTTTAATTTTATATCCAACCAACAGGGATACATTTGTTGAGGATATGAAAGTTGCATTGACGGGATTATACCTGGATATGGAATTATAATCAGCTATCATATTTAACCAAACTGGGGACTTACTACATATGTATTGGATGAAATACAAGACTTGGGCCGAGGGCTGCTCTGTCCAAGATAAATTTTTTAAAGTGCTAAAGATGCACGACGCGGAAGCTAGAGAAGCTACGCTAGAGGAACAGTATAAGCACATTGACTTCGTTTCTAAATTGGGGACTATAGATGTCAAAGGAAAGAAGAGAGCCAACCGCAGAATGCAGACAAGTTCGGACATTCAATGGATTGAGTTCAAGAGCAACAGGGGTATGCCAGGTTGGATCTATGGATCACAGGACTTGATGGCCTTTGAGAGAGACTATGGTTTTGTATTAGTAAAGACCTTGGACTTAAAAAATCTTTCAGAAAAACTGTGTAATTTAGATGACAGGGTTTACAAAAGCACAGAAGCGCTCTATAAGGGTTACAGTCGCAAGGATAGATGTGACTTACTGAGTATGATAAAGGTAGAAGATATTTTAACTTTGCCGTACAAGGTACTTAACTACGAAATAGAGGATTTATTTTAATGTCGCATTTTTACGCAACCAAAGCAAAGACCCCATCTTTAGTTGAAGATGTTCAAACACCCGCCAAGGCTAAAAAGATACAAGGAATGTATCCATCGGTCACAACTGTACTAGGAATTATTGTAGATGATTTCATAAATAACATATGGAAACCTCGCAAAATTACAGAATTAGCTAGGCAGTATCCCGACATTTCTTGGGAGGATGTAATGGAATTGACATACGGACTTCGTAAGCACCCGAAAACGGGCAGAATGATCCCATCCTCAAGTTTTGGTGTATGCGTCCACAAGAGGATTGAGGAGCTAGTTGATGACGTGATCCACGGTGGTACAAACGAGACGGTTCTAGATGCATTTACGCCATGGGCAGAGCCATTCCTGGACTGGATGGATGAGAACAATGTAAAGCCTAAGGCAACTGAGTACATTGCAGTGGATCGTCAGCTAAAAATAGCGGGAAGTATTGACTTCCTTGGAGAGGATTCAGATGGTAAAATGTTCCTTGCGGACTACAAGTGCAGAAGCACAGAAGACAGAGGTAAGTTCTACGACAAGGACTGCCAGCAGTTAGCGGTGGAGGCCAACGCAATCAAGAAAGAATTTGAATTAGATTACATGCCCGAATGCAGGAGTATATGTATTAGTACTGATAATAAGAAGCACTTCCATAAGGTTTGGAAGGATAAGTACGTAAAGAAGCATTTAAAGACAGCTCAGTTAGCCGCAAAAATATATTGGAACACAAGAATGCAATGATAAATATACCCGAAAGAAACCCAAACATAGACTATTACCTAGAGATGGCTGACCCCGAAGCCATACGATTTGAAGGATTAGATTACGCAATTATTGGCACGGATCACAACGGATTCCTTGTGTATGACTACGACAGGATGATTGAGACATTTGTTGTGGATTCAGAGATGTCAGTTGATGAAGCAATGGAATGGATTGACTTCAATGTAATTGGTGTAATGGGAGGACAGGGCTTCACTGTACTATATACACAGGAGATGATTTTATGAGTCAAAGATACAGAATATCCTACAAGCACCAAGATATGTCACCCGACTACACTGGTATGAAAACTATATGGGCCAATGACGAAAAGAAGGCTCTGCAAATACTTACAGGCAGAGCTACTAAAGTTGGGCAGTGGACACCCGCAAAATCGGGAGCAGTACTGAAAGTAATATCAGTGGAGGATGCTACAGATGGGTAAGGGTATGCAACCGAAGAAGGGTTACGATCAGAAGAAGTACGACACTAACTACGATGAAATAGATTGGTCAAGTACTAGAAAGAAATCTAATAACAAAGATAAGAAAAAGTAATGCAGATAAAAGTAAGTCTAATTAAGAACTCAGTTTACATTACGCCTTCAATCAGTGTAGGTTCTGATGAAATAATGGAACGCAATATATATTGGTTGAACCTAAGTTTCCTATCCTTTGACATACTAATACTTTTTGGAATTTGAAATACCTACCCTACACAGTCGTGAAGAAGTGGCGAGAAGGGAACACTCCCAAAGAATGCCCGATTTTCGCCTGCAAAGTAAACGATGCAGTTGTTGATCACTGTCACGACACTGGCCTAGTTCGCGGAGTTCTGCACAGGCAGAGCAATGCATGGGCTGGCAAAATAGAGAACGCATGGAAACGATACGCCACTAATCATACTAAGTTAACCTTGCCTCAAGCACTACGGAGAGTTGCAGACTATCTAGAGTCTCCCAAGACAGATATTATGCACCCCGTGGGCTTGAAGCAGAAGGTTAGCCGATTTTCTAGGTTAATAAAAGATCAGCAGGAAAAGGTACTTTTAAAAAATAATAAAAAAGATGAAGTTTTTTCTTGCACTAATCAAAAACAGCGTACAAACTTGTATCGTAAATCACTTTTGAAGACTTATGTTAACATTAACTAAAATACAGAGCGAGCTAAAAGCTCCCAAAAACCTCACCAATAAATTTGGTGGGTACTCTTACAGATCATGTGAGGGAATCCTAGAAGCGGTTAAGCCGATGCTAGAGAAATATGAAGCATCATTAATTATATCTGACGATATAGTAAATAGTGCAGACAGAGTATACGTAAAATCTACGGTTACTTTTAAATGCAAGGAAGGTGAAGCAACTGTTACTGCATTTGCTAGAGAGTCCGCTTCCAAGAAAGGAATGGACGAAAGTCAAATAACGGGTGCTGCCTCAAGTTATTCAAGAAAATACGCATTGAACGGATTATTCTTGATTGATGATGCACAGGATGCAGACGCAACCAACGATCACGGTAAATCAAAAACCGTTTCTAAATCAAAAACTAAAACACCGTCAGTAGACGAAGACTTATTCTAATTATGAGCGAAAAATACGATAACACTAATAGCGGAGCATTGTTCCGCAATGACCGCAAGGAGAAAGAAACTCAACCCGATCTCCGCGGTAAAATCAATGTAGATGGTAAAGACTTCTACATTTCAGCTTGGTCAAAGCAAAGTGAAAAGGCAGGTAAATATATGAGCCTGGCTTTAACTCCTATTGAAGAGAATGCTACAGCGAATGCTACTAGCACCTCAGACCCATTCTAAGGAATGAAATACGACAAGCAGTGGTGGGAACAGTTCCGTAGGGACACCGTAGATAGTATTCTAGATCAAACAGGTCAAAAGAATGCTGACTACACAGGTGGAGAGATGGAACAGAACCCATTTGAAAACTTTGACTTGTCTACTGATTTTAATGTAGACCCCTTAGTTGGGGTCTGCGTTAGAATGCAGGACAAATTCCAAAGAGCCAAGGCTTTTTGTAAGCAAGGAAATTTAGCCCTCAACGATAAAGGAGACACCGTTGAGGACATATTTCGTGATTTGATTGGTTACTCGTTGATTGCCATAGGGATGCTCCACAGAGCAAAAGAAAGTGAAGAAAAGCAGTTAAAACTGTGATATACTTCTCTACCCTATGACAACGACATTAACCAAACCAAGCACAAAAGAATCTAAGATACTACACAACTTAAACGACGGAGTTGAACTTTCAATTAAACTATTTAATGAAGCCAACGACTCCCAAGATCGCAAAGAGCGAAGAGAGAAAATGAGGTATCTAGGAATGTGTCTCCGTTCAATCAAGCACGGAATTAACATTGGAACAAATACTACCCAAGAACCTTGAAGCAGAGCAGGCGCTACTATCTTGCTTATGCATAGAGGGGACAACAGATGCTTACGACAGCATCGCAAGCACAGTAAAGAAGGAGGACTTCTACGAGTACAAAAACAGTCTTGTATTCAATGCGATAAGCTCTCTTGCCTCAAAAGGAGACGCGATTGATATAATCGCTCTCTGTGAGGAACTGAAACAGCTCGGCAACCTAGAGGATGTAGGTGGTTCAATAGAGGTGATGGCTAGGACAGATAAGGTCACTACCTCTACCTCAACCAAGTACTTCGCTAGTATTGTCAGAGAGAAATCAAAGCTCAGAAATATGATCAAGAGCTTTCGGATCGGATTAGAGGATTCTCTATCCGAAGAAAAGAAGGCTCACGAGATTTCTGGAGCCATACAAAGTAAACTGATTGAATTAGAAGTTGGATCCGATGACAAATCACCCGTTAAGGAGTCCGTAAATGACCTTAAAAAGGACTTTGCGGATATGCTTAGTGGAGAGTATACCCACAGTGCAGTAGAGACCCATATAGGGCATCTAGACGACAAGTTGGGTTGCAGAGGAATTGGCCTAGGAGAGGTCATGGTCATAGCGGCACCAACCTCCTGTGGTAAGTCTCAGCTTGCATTGAATATATGTGCTAGGAACATCAGTAGAGATAACGTACCTTGCGGTGTAATATCTCTTGAGATGCCTCAAAAGCAAATAATCAAAAGAATGACCGCCTGTATTTCGGGAGTGCCTCTCGCAAAAATACAGGACAATGTAGCTAGTGAAGACGATATGCTAATGGTCAATGATGCACTAGAGCAGATTGAGAAAGCTCCGCTCTACACAATTCACTCAGTCAAAAACATAAATGATCTTACAGCTCAAATAAGAGCTTTGCACAGAAGACACAAGGTTAAGCTAGTAGTCGTTGATTACTTGCAATTAATACCATTCAGTTCAGCTAACTCAAAGGCTGAAGCAGTGTCTGATATGTCGCACAAGATTAAACAACTCGCCTTGGATCTAAACATAGCAATCGTACTGCTCTCGCAAGTTAACCGCGAAGGTAGCCGAAGCCATGAGGGTCTAGAGCTTTATCACCTAAGAGATTCGGGAGACATTGAGAATGACGCAGACGTTATTGTACTTATGTGGCCATTCAATACTGACCTCGCGGATTCCAAACGCACAGATGCTACTGGAACCTACGCTCTTATGAAATACAAAATAGCTAAAAACCGAGAGGGCGAAAGAGACCTCAAGGGACAATTCAAATTTTTTAACCAATACGGAAGATTCTATTAATATGGCAAATCCACAATCCCCTCATGAAACATCCGCAGAGACTATGTCGCACTGCGTTAAGTACTTCAAAGAAAGACTGCACCAAGAAACTCAAACTAATAACTTTAAAGATTACTTTGAAAATCAGCAATTTGACAAAGTAAAGTTGACAGATTACGCAAACTCCCTTATAGATAAGGTAGAATCACGAAAGTGATTTATTTTTCATATAATATATAATTATAGAGGTAAGCCTAAACAGTAATGCAGGCGGGATGTAGTAACCCAGTTGATTCCTCTAGGCCCCATCGCAAGGTGGGGTTTTTTATTGCCCTTAACGCATTGCCCTAATGGCAAGCTCTACATCCTTAGTCCAAATACCTTTTCTACGAAGCTCCATCTTTTTAGCGTGCGAGTCATATCCTAGAGATAGTATAGCTTCCGCCCTATCTCTTATGCTCATCTTCTTGAGTAACTTATCTTCTGTATCTAAGTTACTTCTCTCAGATCTCTTGAGTGAACGATAATAATTATTCATTGCCTTGTACTCAATAGGATCAGTTTTTCTTAAAGAATTAATTTGTCTGCGTATTTGAGAGTCTGTGAACTGACTTATTTCAGTATCTACACCAAATAATTGATTGTACCTTTGCTCTGTAGTATTTCCTGGAACACGATCAATATCTTGGTGATCTAAATCTTTAATAATTCTGAATGCATTAGCGGTTGATACATTGGATCCAGGGCTTGATATAATCTCAACTGCCTTGTCGTGCGAGTAACCAAAACTTCGTGTCATAGCGTTAAATATATCTTTCATTTGATCATAAGCCCTTGCGGATCCTTCATTTGAATTTTGATATATCTCCTCAAGCTCTTCTTCACTAACAACCTCTCCAGTATACTCTCCAGTAAACTTCTTGTAAGCGGTGCTGTACTCTCCTTTAATCTTGGACTCTGAGTTCATTAAATCCTGTAGCTTATATTTAGTCATTTCCTCAAGGCTATATTTATTAACCCTTAATCCTAACTGTCTCTTCAATACCTCCTCCGTAGTGTATCTTGCAGTTTCTGAATTATTAATAGAGTCCATAAGTTTACCAAACTCCTTAACTTGCCCAGGCATAAATGTATTACTTATAAAATAAGATATAAG
>VMHT01216605.1_pt1 | contig 12538 bp, 10 predicted proteins | sample 4693611 | NCBI WGS metagenome assembly VMHT01 (sample SAMN12280063, study PRJNA550983) | marine metagenome | isolation source: seawater sampled from same location over 5 years 0.02-0.2 micron viral filtrate | place: USA: collected off the coast of southern California halfway between the port... ...
AAATCTTGATACATATCTGGCCACCATTTCCAAAATGCCTCTACATAAGGATTTTCCTCTGATTGTGGGATTGGCATTTTGTTTTCTTGTATATTATATGACAAATCATTAAATTTATCAGTTGTAGGATAAGCACCATGTTGTTTAATCTCTTCCATCCATTTGGTTGAAAATGCTGGAGCACAATATGAACACTTAAAATTACAAGCATTTGAAAATGCAACCTCTACATATCTTGGATTAAAATCATCCCTCCAACTTGAGTTTTTAATTTCATCCATATGTGGATATGACCATTGTTCAGCTGATTTGAAAGTTCTATCCGAGAACCTATCTGAATTATCCTCAATTCCCCAACAGTAATTACATTCCTCAGGTCGTTTACCTTCCAACATCTCTCTACGTTTTTGTTTTTTGTATCGAGTGTTATGAAGTGCTGAAGGATTTCTTCTAATTTCACGTTCTGGTATTGGATGTGTTTTCGGGTGGTGACATGAATGAGTATGACCTAATTGTAAGTGCATAGTTACCTGTGTCCACTTTGCTAAGCACATTCCACAACCTGTTTCATTCAGCTCATCTCGTACTTTTACATAGAACGGATTATCTTCTGATATTTGTTTTTTTAAATTCTGTGTTTCTTCTGCCATCTATCCTTTTTGTATATCTATATATATTACAATTTAATATTTATGTATTTTGCTTTGGGTGTTATTTCTTCAACACTAACCAATTCATATTTTAAAGAATTTATTCCATCTGATTTGTAATCCCAAGTACCTCCTTGCATTTCTTTAACAAATCGTTTTTCATTTCGTGCCGTTGTTTCTCCTTTTGCCCAAACATCCTTTCCATTTTTGTTTTTTACCAATCCCTCATCTTCGTGTTCTAAACAAAACATTCTACCAGGTACTCTATGTGGTACACTTGTATTTGGTATTTCTATATCTTCTGTATTAGATTTACAGTTATAGGCTATTCCATTATTATCATTATCAGATTTATCCATCACTAAACCATTTTCAAAATCATAATGAAGGATTAAACCATCATCTTCAACTTTATTATGTATATTTGATACTTGTTCAGGTGTTAAGGCTCTATTCCACATTCTAACATCTGCAATATCCCCCCTAAACCATTTAGAAATAGAATCATCAGCTACAGATGTAGTTGTTCCTAAATAATAATTAACTCTACCATATCGTTTTAACATACCATCAAATATCTGAGGTGATGGAGTACCTGTTCCCCACCTAGCATCTGATTCTTTTCCATTCATATAAAAGTGAACATTATTTTCATTAACTACTAGTGTAATCCAAGTCCATTGATTTTCATATCTCTTCATCCATGAATATAAATGTTCTTTTTTGTTGTTCCAAAGTTGTGAAGTATATGTTCTTGAGTTATTGTAACTTAATCCATAATCATATCCTGGTCTTCTTAGTATTGGATACTCTACAAATCTTCTATCTTTATCACCAACCAACCAAATAGGAACTTTATCTTCTTGTTGGTTAGCTCTAACTAGTACTGATAATGTATGAGAACGAGATGTTAGGTTTCTTAGAGCTCGTGAACATGGAATTTCTACATAAGAATCGTTTCCATTAAATGATATAAAGTTATTTATGTTTTTATTTGGATATATGTAAGTTTTTTCAGTATAACCTTCTAACACACATCTCCAAAATAAATCATCATCTTCCATTCCCCAATCCCAATAATCATTTGAATAACCATTGGTTCTTTCAACTTGTTCTTTTGAGAACACAATAGCTCCACCAAAATATTCTTCATATTTTAGTTGATAATTCATTTGTGAAATGTTAGTTGCAATATGTCTAGGGTTTTCTTTAGGAAAACTATAATCTGCTCCTCCACCTTCTTCAGGTATCATATCAATATCATGCCAAACAACATAATCACATCCTTCTTCAAATGCGTGTTTTGCTGCAATGTTTTTTGTTGCTCCTCTATTGAATAGTTTATCATCAACTTGATGTCCAAAATAGATGTGATAATCTATACCTTGAGCATCTAAGTATTTGCCAATTTTTGGTATAAACTCTTTTAGGTGAGCTTCTCTGTTTCTATATGGTACACAAACTCCTAATTTCATTTACTTTGTCTTATATCTACTAATAGTTCCATAACTTCTTCTAAATTATGTAATGCATCAGATGCATCACAATAATCTTGACAACATATTCCTAAATTACTATAAACTATACCAAGTTTAGTATCTACTTCATTCCATTTGTCCTCTAACGCCATCGTGAATTAATTTTTTAAATTTTGTTGTACTCCAACCATGGTCTCTGTTTAAATAATGAACTGGAATATCCAATTCGAAACCTGTATATGTTTTACCTTTATAATCATCTCCTAAGAATCTAATATCTGGTTCTAAATCTTTTATTAATTTAACCAACTCATCTTCATATGTGTAATATGCTATTGAATCTATAAATTTTATTGAACTTAAAACTTCGGTTCTTTCTTCTTTAGTAAGAATTGGTTTTAATTTTTCTGGTCTTTCAATTGATGGGTCTGTATGAAGAAGAATTATAAATTGTTTACAATATGATTTACATTCCTTAAACATCTTTATATAACCAGGATGAATTACATCAAAATTTCCTGCGATTATACCTCTGTTATACATTTCTGATTTCATAATTCTATTTTAAATTTAGTAACCAATCCATTTTCTTCTTTACTAATTTCATTATATCGTAAAGTATTTAATCCATCTATTCTAAAATCTACAAATTGATTTCTAACTTCATTATAAAATCTTATTTGATTTTTTCTAGTTTCAGAATGTACCCATCTATTTTCAATTGATGAATTTTTTGCATGTTTCAATGATTTAAACTTACCATCTCTACGATGTGGTTTTGGTAAAAATGTTTTAAAGGATTGTTTAAATGTTTTTAATTTAATATTATTCATTTCAACCTTATATTCACCACCCAAATCTACTACACTATCAAAAGTTGATAATTGAGGTGTTACTTGTGAATATAAAAATTCACTTGATTTAAAGTTACCAAAATTTCTTAGTTTTATTTTTGTAGGATTTTCTGAAATCTCTTTTACCTCAATATCAGTTAATGCTATATCGTATATCTCGATACTCGATACTAACCCATAAAATACATCTTTATTAGTTTTAATATCATTAGCTATACCAACAAATATATTATCAGAAGAAAGTTGAAGAATTTCACAATCCATTTGTACAGAATCTATTTTTTTACCATTTAAATAAAAAGATAATACATAATCATTAGAATATGTCATACATAGATGATTCCAAGATTCTCCAATTATATCAGATGTTATTGAATATGGATTTTTATCAGAATCATATGCTTGGCAAAAGAATCTACGAAAAGAATTGTAAAATAATCCAATATTATATCCTGGTATTGATATAATTGGAAATTCATCATAATCTTCGTTTTTATTTATTTTTAAATTTTCTGGTTTAACCAATACTGATATTGAAAATTCATCTTGTAATAATGATGATACTGATTTGGATGAGTATTTCAAAAATGAAGAATCTCCACTAAATTCAAAAGCTTCAAATTCATGAACATCACCTTCACCAACAACTTCACTATTTACATCTAAACCAGATTCGATACATCTAACAAGTAAATCATCATCTTCAAATCCCCAACCCCAATAATCATTAGAGAATCCATTGATGGTTTTGAAATCTTCTTTAGTAAACATTGTTACTCCACCAAAATAATCAAAAAATGTTGTTTCGTAGTTATTTTCTTGTAAGTGAGTTGCTAAATGTAGAGGTTTATCTGAATACGAATAATCTACATCTTCAGGTAACATATCGACATCATGAAATACAAAATAATCACACCCTTTATTCAAGGCATATTTATATCCTGCATTCAGAAGTTTACCTCTGTTAAAAGGTTTATCATCTGCCTGTTCAACGATGAAGATTTCGTAATCAATATCCTTAATATAATCTTTCATATGAGATAAGAACCTTTTAAGTTGTTGTTCTCTATCTCTATATGGAACTATTATACCAAGTTTATGAGTTACCTTCTTCTCCTTGAGTTTCTGTGTTCTCTTGGATTCTCTCACTGTCTCTTGATGGTCTGTTAGTGTTTCCTACTGTTTTAGCTTTTGCAATCTGATAGAATTCGTTCAAATACCATTCCAAACGTTCCTGCCACATATCAGCATCTAGCTCATATATCCAATCATTGATATCACCAAGTGAATCAGAAATTGATTCAAGAGCCTTAACTCCTCTTTCTTCAAGAGATTTATCTGTTATTTCATTCTTCTTTGCCATAATTGTAATTTAATTTATTTTTGTCAATTAATTTTTCTTTAAGTTTATCGAATATAAATCCTTCGATGTTATTTTTATCTATTGGATATGAAGATTCTTCAATCCAATCCTTCAATCTAACAGGTTCCCATTTTAGTTTTTCTATTTGTTCTTCAATTTTTTCAGGTTCCCATTTTAGTTTTTCTATTTCTGCTTTAAGTTCTTCAATTCTATATTCAATATCTTTTTTCTTAACTTGTTTCATTTTTAAATCCTCAGTAATCTCATCAATAACTGGTTGTTTATCATACCATCTATTGAAAAATTTACCAATGTGAGAATTTTGATGTTTTTTGTTTGTTAATAGCGTTTCTATAATTAGTATAATTTTGAGAAAAATAGCATTATCCTTTTCAGATGGTTCAATAATATCTTTTATATCTGTATCTATCTGTTCAAGTAATTTTACTACCTTCTCGTTATGTAACAATTCTAATAAGCTCATATCCGTCTCTTTTTATTTTGTCAATTAATTTGTATTTTATATTAGATAACCCAATTTTTGTATAATCCAATTCACCTGTAACTACTTCATGAAAAAATATATCTGAGTTTTCAATAACATCTGGATTATACTCATAATAGTTTTTTATAATATCAACATCATTATCATGTACCAATGATTTATACTTTCCTTCTAACCTAAATGGAATATAGATTGTATCAGATAATCCTATTTTTTCTTCTTTAGTTTTAATATTTCCATTTAATGTAAAGTGATTTAAAAATGCACCACTATCTAATATTAGGTTTCGAGAATATACTTTTTTATAAGTAAGATATATAACAGGTGAAATTCCAAAACGAGTTTGTATATCATTTAAAGTAGAATCTTCTGAAAAATATAATTCTTTTTTAATTTCATCATTTAGTACACAATCAAAAACAGATATAGCAGATAATGATATCTTACTATCTGAATCTGATATTTTCATTCTTTTGTTGGTATAATCAAATATCTTAAAATCTTCTTTTAAAGATTCCCTTTTCGTTTTCTTACCATTTAATGTTAAAGTTATTGTATTTTCTTTAAAATCATATTCGAACACAACATGGTTCCATTTATTTCTTGAATAATTTATAACAACCTGTTGATGTTCTTTGTTGGTATCCCAAACTTGACCAATTAGTTGATTCCCATTATTCAAAAATATACCTGTATCATATCCCTCGAAACTAAATAAATTCTTTTGAGATTTTCTATCTTATCTATCATTAAACCAAAATGATATAGAAAATGATTTTGTTGTAATATCTTTACTTAGTGAATTTACAATTCCATGTAGGTAATCACTATCATCAAATGTGGCCACTTTTAAATTTTGTATAATTGGATGCCTAGATAATTCTACGTTTTCTATTCTATGTGGTAATGTATCCAATTCATCATAAGTTGAATACGTTTGGTTTCTATCATAATAGGTTTCCAAATATATACCACTTCGCTGAATTCTGTAAAGTAAATCTAAGTCTTCAAATCCATATCCCCAATATTCATTTGAGTATCCGTTTACAACTTCAAAATCCTCTCTACTAATTAAAATAACTCCACCAAAGTATTGTGGGTAAGGTAACTTGTTTTCATGAGCTTCAACATTTGTTGCAAGATGTGTTGGTGATTCAGGATAACCATAATCACACTCATCATTTATAGGTAACATATCAATATCATGGAATGCAAAATAATTATACTCATTTGATATTTCTTTTGTAACTACATTACATAATTTACCATAGTTAAAAGGCCTATCATCTGTTTGTTCTGCGATAAAAATAGTGTAATCGATTTCTTTATTTTTAAGAAACTCGTGCATGTGAGGTATGAAGATATCCAAGTGGTCTTGTCTATCTCTATATGGAACAATAATTGCTAACTTATCTATCATATTTTTACTATAACATCTGAGAGTTCTTTCCACTTCGTATAATCAAAGTATTCATTATCTCTCATTCTTTCAAACATAAACTCAGGATTATTCACATCTATTTTCCAATCAAATACTTGAATGGCTCTGTACATTTTTTTGTACTCTTTCCAAAAGGAATAATCTTTTTTTGTTTCTGAAACTTCTTTTAATCTTTTTAAAACGGTTGAATCCCATTTAAAATGATGTACTTGGATTAATCCCTTTTCAATAGGATATCTTTTAGGATGATTCCATCCTCGTTCTCTCCAAGTATCAGTATCACCAATCACAGCAAAGTGTTGACCAGGTGTTACATCCACAGAACCTTTCATTACACAACATTTATTTGGCATCGCTCCACTCATTGGATATCTAAAAAATCCAGCAAATGGAAACGATTTCCAAATATTAGTTTCTTCCGTTACCAAAGGAAACTCACCTCCCTCTCCTATCCTATCAAGAAATCCTCCTGTGATGAACTCCCAATCATTATCTTCACATTCTTGAATCATTTCTCGAATGTTTTTTGGATAAACATGGAGTTCATCATCGTCCGAAACCACCCACCACTCATTGGGTTTGGTTTGCTTTACTTCGTTGTATAATTGAGTAACTCGTTCCCAATTAAATTTTTCTTCTGTTACTATCTTGTGGGGTTTAATACCAAGATTAATTACATCTTCTAAAATACCATCTAAGGTATGTTGTCTGTAAACTACTACATAAATTTCATCTACGATATTTTCGTAATGTTTAATCATATGTGGTAGGAGTGTAGTGTTGTGTCCAACAACCGTAACCAAATTTACTTTTTGCATCTTTGTAGAATTGTCAAACCAGTGGAAGATGGTCTACTTCTAAATATACCATTATTAAAAAAGTTAAAAATTTCCCACTCTTTATTATTCTTTAATTCAGTAACTAACTTAGATGGTCCGTTTGCAAAATTATCATGATTATTTTGTACCTCCACATCATTAGTTACTATATGTTCTTTTTCAAATGATTCATCTGTATCGTGTATTGAAATAATTGCATTTGGAGATAGTATTTTTGAGTATAATTCAAAATCTTGTTTTACATCTTCATATGAATGTCCTGCATCAATATGTAGATAATCAATTTTAATATCTTCTTTCACAAAAAAGTTATAATACGCATTTTCTGTTGTATCTAATATAAATCTACATGGAAATTTTTTTCTAAAAAAAGATTCCTCATCTGTCCAATCGGTATTACCACCAACTCCATTGGATGCATCTACTAAAATAGTAGTACCACAATCTCCCCACTCCATTGATTTATTTCCTTCAAATATTTCTTGGTCATGTAAATCAATTCTTGCTTGAGACATAATTCGTGGAATAAATCCACCACCACTTCCTAAACATACACAAGTTTTTGCTCTCATATATTGTATAAGTGTATAGATTATCAAACCATCACCTAAATGTAAATCAGTAGCACCATGAGTCCATCTGTATTTAACAGGTGTATGTTCGATGTATTCTTTTTGATTTACATCTTTCTTTTTCTTAGTGTTGTTTGTGAAAAAGTCTTTTATGAGATTGTAGTTAATTATACTCATTATATATAAGTATTAGAAATTAATGAAAGAGTATATAAATATATATTTTATTGTAAAATAATACTCATAACTCTCTGTACCCAAGTTTCTTTATTATCAAATTGAATCATATATTTTTTTAATCTATCGAAATTTTCTTTTCTAGTTGAGTATGAATCACATAGTATTTTTTTATGTACTTTTTTAAATTCATTCATAGTAGATGCTCTATAATCATAATCAACTTCTATGGCCCAATCTGAATTTAATATAGGTAACTTACCATAATCAATTGCTTGAAATATTGAATACCCAAATGGTTCTTTAAAATAAGCTCCATGAAATATTCCCCAATTTTTTAACATAAAATGATGGTGTATATCAGAATTCCATTCATATACATTTATATTTTTTAATTTATATGGAGTAGAATCTTTTAAATTTTTTACATCGTATGTTGATGTTAAAGCACTTCCTTTAAATTCATTTAACCAATGTAAACACTTTCGTGATTCAGCACGTGATGCAAATCCAACTTTACCATTACCTGTGTTTGTACTTAATGGAAGATTTTGTTTAAATTCATAGAAGTTAGGAATGTTATAGGTATCGTTTGGAAAATCTAAAGTAAAATCTGATTTATTATTTCCTATCCAAATTCTTTTTTTAAATGTTAAAAAATAATCATCACAAAATTTGGAATCTACATTTGTATTATATTGTAATCGTTTAAGTTCTTCAATTGAATTTAAAGTTTCATTCATTTCTTTTGGATAAGCATGTACAAAACAAGTTTTAAATTTATCTTCCCAATGCCAAATATAATCTCTCTTATGGTAATGAGAATGTAAAGAATGTATTTCAGTACAATCACTTAACCACTCATCTGTTTTAGATGGATTATCAAAATGAAAGTGAAATTCTAAACCACTTGGTAATGATTCTTTAATAAAATTGGTTGGTCTTTTTGAATCTATTAACAATCTCCAAGATTCTTTATTAGGAAGAAGAGGCCAAACGTATTTTAAAAAATTATTTACCCAAATATCAGCACCACCTTTTATTGTATTTCCAGCTCCTGTGGTTATTAGTATTTTATAAGAATAGTTTGGGTTATCTAGTAACATTTATTTTATTTTTATCCACAATATAGATATCCATATACACCATTTGCCAATCCATTAGAATCAAATGTTACATCTTCCATTACTTTTGCAACAGTATAAGAACATTGTGATTGTCTTTCTTCGTACTGAGGATTATTATCTCCATCAAATGAAGCAATTACATATTCTGTTGGTTGTTTCATTAAATATCCTACAGTATCAGAAGAACATAATAAATCACCAATTGAAACATCTCCACCTTGGTTACATACTTTAAATCCTTCTAAGGTATATAGTGAACTTGATGAATTATACTCTATACTATCCCCAATTGATGCAACTGTCCAAATTTCAATAGAACCTGTTTCTGATTCCAGTAACTGGTCACCCTTTGAATCTGTATATGAAGATGATATCATATAATCAGGTGCTACCGAACCAGTAGTTATCATATCTATATATTGGATTTCTCGTTTTTTCCATAAGATACCAACAACGGATGTATCTTTTGCTGAGGTTGTTTTTATTAACTCGTTATTTGAATTTAATTTAACCAAATCTCCTTGGGATATGTTTTCGGTTTTTCTCTTTTTGTAATTATGACCCGATGTAAACTGTGCATAACTTAATTTTGCAGGCATATTATGTGAAAGTATTCCATCTGAAATATAATTATGAACCATATCTAATTCATAATTCCAAACTTGTACTATTTCGTTAAAAGTTTCTATACTTTTAATTTTATCCAACTCTAACTCGTTTCCATTGAAAGTATATAAATCACCACCCACACCTAGTTTATCAATAGCAATTGCACAATTGGGATAATCAGGATGATATAACATATGTGAATTAGAACATTTTAGTACTTTACCTGATTCTGTTTTTAGAATACTCCATCCTTTAACTTCATTAACTAATATTTCATCAATAGATGACCATCCGAATTCTTTGGTTTCAAAATTAAATACTTTTATAATATCATCTTCTTTAGTATCTTCTACATTTATCTCACCTCTTTTAGAAAGTATTTTAGTACCAGGTAATACACAACTTGTATAGTTTTGGAAACCAGTTTCAATATCATCAAACTGATTTGAGTATCCATCATAAGTGTTAAATCTTGTGCTAAAAGTTGATGTACCAATTCTTGTAGAAGATTTTATTTTTAATCCAGTATTATCCGTTTCAAATACGGCCGATAGTACCTTTCCTCCAATTTTTCCACCTGTTTCAATGTTTCCTTTAAATGTTGCAGCACCTGCAGCTGTGATTTTAAATTCAGGTGCTGAGATATATCCACTTGAACCAAGTGTTAATGTACCATAAGTATCATCAGCAGTTGTTCCTCCTAATGTAGTTGCACCAATTCCCCATCCACCAACTGTTCCACTTGTTGCGGTAACTCTATTTACATTTAATGTAGAAGTTGCAGCTGTCCAAGTTAGTGCTCCACTTGTACCACCAAGATAGAAGTTACCACTTGAATCCATGTAAGTTTTATAACTACTACCATCACTATAACCAAGTTTATTATTACCTAGATGTAAACCTGCAGCTGTACCTGCCGCTGATGTTGGTGTGAATGTTGTTGGGTTTGCTTCTCCCGCTGACCAAGCAGATGAGTTGTTACTAATGGTTGTATTGGCAGTATTGGCATCTGCTTGAGCAAGTGATGCGGAAGTAGCCGCATTTCCTGCTGCCGTAGATGCAAAAGTTTCAGCATTTGATTGAGCGGCAGAAGCGGAAGCGGCGGCTCCTGCTCCAAAATCAACTGCAGATGTTGAACCTGCTGCAATCGTAATAGCACCATTCATTGATAAGTTACCATCTGAATCAAATGTTAGTTTATCTCCAAGTGAAAATTGTCCATCATTATCAATATAAAGTTGAGTGTTTGAGTTTCCAAAAGTTCCTGTTCCTACTTTGAATACAGTACTTGTTACAGATACAGGTCCAATTGTTGCTGAGTTCATTACAACATCTCCATCCATGTTTACTCTAAAAGGAGCACTACCAAAGGTAGCATGACCTAATTGAATCCCACTAGCACCTGCCTTGAATACATCATTCGATGAACCAATAGTTATTGAACCACCAAATGTACCAGTTGCTGCTGATAAATCACCAGCAAACGTACCAGTAGCTGCTACTAAGGAACCTGAGAAAAATGCATCTCCATCACTATCAATGTAGAAATTTTTACTTCGTAGTGAACCATTATTCAAATTAAATATAGTACCACCCAATGTATATTCACCATCATCAGGGTTAGTTGTGGCATATCCTGTTGAGGTTATTACACCAGTTGATACCTTACCCCCATCAATTGTTGTGGTATTTGCACCACCAATATGATTTGCAATAGAACCAGATGGAATGTTTTGTAAAACATTTGTTCCATCTGTTATTTCTCCACCTGCTGATGAGAAAGTTACAATACCTGTAAAGTTAATAGCTTGTGTTGGTGTTCCAAATGTTGGTACAGCAGTACCTCCTCCTGCAGTTGTTTCAACTGCTTGAAATGTAGATACCCAATACTTGTTTGAATTACCTGCTTCAAACGTGGGAGAAGAAGTTGACCAATTTGAAGTTAAACCAGCAAAAGCATTAGTTGAAAATGTATATGATGTTGCACTTGGTGTATCTGGTGCACTTGTTGCAGTTACACTATAAAATATTCTTCCATTTAAAGTTCTTTTACCATCATCACCTTTGGCCCCATCATCACCCTGAACTGCAACACCCACATTAATTGTAATTGTTTTACCTGTAATTGTAGTTCCTTCTGAATTGGTATAACTTAGTGTTACAACGGAAGTTGTTCCATTACCATTACTTGGTGTGGTTGGTGTAATCGTTCCATCATCATTATTTGTACCATTTGTTACACCAGTAATTCTAAATTTATTTGTGGCTATTGCTCCACTACCATCATATCCATAATCAGAACCACCCTCGTTTACAATAATTGTTACTGCAGATGGAGTACCAACTGTACTAAAATCAGCATTTGAATCCACAGTTTGTGCTTGTGGATTTGCAGATATTATTGTAGTTGGTGTTGCTTTTTTAGATTTAGAAAGTGTAAATTTAATAGTTGTTGAACCAGTAGTTCCTTCGTTATCTTTAAATGCAATACTAGCAGTACCAGTTACAGTATCTCCACTAAAAACAGGAACATCAATAGTAGAACTAGATGGTGTAAAAGACAAAGAGGATAAGCCAGATACAGATTGAATTTTATATTGACCAGCACTAAGAGTTCCTTGATTATATGTTAAAGCAGTATTACCATCAAACCCATCAATTCTTACATCTTGTATGGTACCAGTTAAAGTACCATCTGAATTAGCAGCAATTGTTTGAGCTTGTGGTGTTGCTGAGAAATTTGTATTTGGTTGAGCTACCCTAACTCGTGATACGGTTGCTTCAATTGTTTTAGTACCAGTAGTTCCCTCACCATCTGTAAAGTTTACTGGTATTGATACAGTTCCTGTATCTGATGTCATATCAGATGCATCTGAAGTAAATGTGAAACGTTCAGTTGAATTATTACCACTACCAGCAAGTC